>Ga0105354_1001109_pt1 | contig 16668 bp, 14 predicted proteins | sample GOMGulsemesocosm_FD_83658 | JGI IMG/M metagenome (GOLD analysis project Ga0105354, IMG submission 83658) | Methane-oxidizing microbial communities from mesocosms in the Gulf of Mexico - GOM9B Gulf of Mexico | ecosystem: Environmental > Aquatic > Marine > Cold seeps | place: USA: Gulf of America...
CTGCTGGCCACTGATGGTGATTTTAATGTGGGTATGAGCGACCCATCGCAAATGAAAAGTTACATTGATAAAAAGCGTAAAACAGCGATTGATTTAAGTGTGTTGGGTTTTGGGCAAGGCAATTACAATGACTATTTAATGGAAGAGCTGTCTAATGCCGGTAATGGCAATGCGGCTTACATCGACAGTTTGCAAGAAGCGCAAAAAGTACTGATTAATCAGGCGAATGCGACGTTTCAAAATGTCGCGTATGACGCCAAAATTCAAGTGGAATTTAACCCGGAAGTAGTGGCGAGCTATCGCTTGCTCGGCTATGAAAACCGCGCATTGGCAGATCGTGATTTTAAAGATGATAAAAAAGATGCCGGTGATATAGGCGCGGGACAAAGCGTCACGGCAATTTACGAGATTACTTACAATGGTCAAGCGCAATCAGTGCCATTGCGTTATCAACAGCAGCCAGCAAGAGCGCATAACCGCGATGCTGAAATTGGTTTTATCAAAACCCGTTATAAACTGGCGCATGATGCGGCTTCTAAAGAATATAGCTTAGCGGTTGAACAAGCGGCATTACAGCCTCTTTCTAATAGTAGCGACAGCTTCAGATTGGCGGCAGCGGCAGCGGCTTACGCGCAAAAGCTGCGTCATAATGATGACTTAAGCGGTTACTCTTGGCAGAGCTTAATTAACTTGGCCTCTAGTGCTAAAGGGGAAGATACGTACGGCTATCGCAGTAGTTTTATTCAGCAACTACGCCTCAGTCAGGCACTCGATCAGTAATCGAAAAGCGTTCTTTAGGTAGCTGACTGTTTGACTTTGGTTGTTACCTGAAGATTACTTCGATGAAAGCAAGACGTGTCTACAGGACTATCTTTTTTAATCTGCTGTGAGCATGCCGGTATTCTTCGCATGTGGTAAAATTTCGAGTATTATCAGTATTTGAACAAACATATAGAAATATGGGTACTTTATAAATGACATTAGATCAAAAAATAACGCAGATCGACCAAAAAATTCTCATAGCAAGGTTGCTAGATGTTCCGGGCACCGTGATGTTTGGGTTAGCCATCTACGCTAGGTTTTATGCAGATGGAGATGCATTTATCCGTTTTTTAAATACCCCCAAAATTGTCGACTCAATGTTTATCGTTGGTGCTGTATTAATGTGCTGGGGTGGATTCAGAATATTTAAACTCAAGCGTGAAAGGGCCAGAATGTTGGCGGCTGATCAGTAAAGATTTTGATAAGCAATGAGGCTCTGATAGCGCTAGCCTCACTGCTTAGTTAAAAATGCTAATTAATAGTCGAGCTCTTTAACGTAACAAGGGTATTGTGCTTGTGCAGATGAGACTTGAGTAAAATCTAATTCAAACGAAACGACAGGATCATCGGCGGTTGTTTCTGAAATTAATGTGCCATTAGGGGCAAAGGCAAAACCTTTACCTCCAAAGGTTAGCAGCGAGCTGTACCTGCCTACACGGTTAGAACTCACTACATAACAACCGGAGACAACAGCGGCCATAGCTGCGGCGGTTTTCCAGTTGTCATAGTTTTCTCCTGTGGCCCGAGGCACAACAATAAGGTGCGCGCCTTGGCGACCATATGCTCTTGCCCACTCATTAAACATCAATTCAGTACATAACATAAATCCCACTGTGATTTTCTCAGTTTTAACCACATTAAAACCGAGTTTATCTGTGCTAAACCATTGGGTTTCATAGAAGCCACTCTCGGCTGGGAAGTAGTGTTTTTGATGAGCAAAGTGATAGTTACCGTTTGCTAAAACAAAAGCTTCATTGGTGAGCTTTTCAAACGCCTTTATCGGTCTAGAGGAAAGTATATGATCGATATTTAGCTGTTGTAGTTCTTTTAGTCCAAGTTCGTTTTCCATTACCCACTGCTGTGCTTGATGGTTATTATAACTCTCTGATGCTGGTAGCCACTTCCCAAACGGCATTTCATTCGTAATTAATAGGTCACTTTTTTGAGCCAGGATCTGTTGCTTAAGATCCTGCCAGAGAGAGCTATCATGAGTCATACCCTCAGGGGCTTGGATGTAAGTAATTTTCATAGAGGTTGCCTGTTGCTTGTGAGCGGTTTCGATAGGTAAAATATAACGTTAAAAGCCACTGAAAAGGAGATCCAAAGCGTGTGATTTAGGTTGCGATTCGCAACTTATCACTTATTTAAATAGAGGTGAGTTAAGCGGAGTTTAAATCTTCATGAGTTTAATTCCCCGCCCTTGGGGCGTAGGTTGGTTAACACCAGTGAAACCAGAAATACCCCGCTTCACAAAGTGAAGACGAACAAGGCGAGTGGTGCCCCGGGGGCTTTATTATATTGGTGTGGTATTTGGAACCTGTTATTCTCAATGTCTATTTTTAGCAGTGGCAATTCTTACGATGAACAAATTTGATCGACATATTTTAGATTATTTAGTCGCTAACGCCCGGTTATCAAACGCAGAAATAGCACGCCAAATAGGCCTTTCGCGTACAGCTGTTGCCAATCGTATTAGAAAGTTAGAAAAGCAGGGAGTGATTCAAGGTTATTACGCACAACTACAGCAAAGTGATAACAGTGTGTCAGCTTACTTTCATTTAAACTTTAGCCACGGTAGCTGTGAAGATTTAGTCGCGCAAATCGCTATTATTTCACAAGTGCGTGAATGCCAAAGCGCAATCGGTGATATTGATATGATTATTTATGCACAGGCTCAGTCTTTAGAAGAAATGGAAGAGGTGCGTTTACAGTTAGAAAAACTGCCTAGACTGACCTCTATCACCACAAAAGCTGTCTATAAAAAATTGCTTTCACGTTAGCTAGTGTTCTAAAACAGTGATCTTTTCGTCATTTTCGAGCATAGGCAGTAAATTTTCCATTAGCTTTCGGCGCTCACTACTGCTATGCCATTGTTGCCATTCATGAATGCTAGTGTACTTGGCAATAACGATTCTATGATTTTTATCATAGCTATTGTGCAGAGAATCCCCAGCGATAAAACCATCTTGTACGGTCGCTTCTGACAGTACTTGATGGGACACTTTGTCGTAATAGCTGGCAAAACCATCGGCAATGTGTCGTTCAATGATGACGCTGACCATAACTCACCTCCTAGTCAAATCAGGAAGAGCAAAGTAAAATTGTTCTTTGAGCTTCCTTTTAGCATGACCTGACAGTATAACATGTGGGTTATTTATACATATTCGACTGTGACCTAGATTGGCTAGTTATCCTATTGATCTGACACTAGTAAGTAACCCATTTATGCACCAATATTCTGACAAATAACGCATTAAATGGCTGTGATAGAGTAGAAGAGTCAACTGTATAGTTATTATTTATCAATGGCTTGTATTTGTTTTTGTGGTTTGTTGTAAAATATGGGTGCAAGTGGCTAGTAATAGATAAGTGTTTTCATCGAGTTTTATTTATACAAAACTGGCTATGCAAACTACAGAGCGAATTTTACTTGCTCAGAGGCTTTTTAAGCAGAATTGTAGATGAAGTACTATAATCTTACATACTTTCAATTGTTTACTAATACCATTATCAAATATCCTAATATTGCATAGCTCTGGACTTTTCAGATCAACTAAGTTTTTATGTTAAAAGGTTTACATGATTATTATCAAAAAAAATCTCTGGCTGGCCTTCTATTGTATTGCTGTATTTTGGTCACTGCTTACCGCGACAGCTGCTTATTATACTTATCAAAGCGTCTATCAAGACATTTCTTTAGAGCAAAAAAACATCACACAAATTTCAGCTAATTCACTGAGCTCCACTTTCAAACAATATGAAACAATATTACATATTGTGGCAGCGGAACTCGTTAGAGACGATTCAGCCGATGATAAAGATGCCATAAATAGTATTTTAAGCAGTGCTGTAAATATGGATAAGACGATTCTGGCTTTTGGAGTGTTTAATGTGAAGGGAGAGCCAATAGTGGGAGCTCCATTATTACCTAACCTTGATAAGGCGAGCCTGCTTAGCCTGCCCCAATCACAGGCGACTTTTTTAGAGGCCTTAAAAGCAACGAATGTGGTGCTTGGTCGTACTTATTTTAGCGAAGTGTTAGGTGAGGTCATTTTACCTTTTCGTAAAGCTGTTCGGGATAGTGAAGGAAAAACGCTTTTTGTGCTGTCATTAGCTGTCAGTTTGAAGCAAGGCTTTGATTATTTTATTCATAGCGTTCAGGAAAGCCAAGTCCACGATGTTTTTCTATACCGAGAGAAAGACCGATACTTCCAACTGGCTCCGATCAAACAAATCTATGATAAAGATATTTATAATTTACAAATACCCTTAGAGGCTGTTAATCAGTCAGTGGCGCAGTTGGTAGAAAGAACAGGCCAATCTTATGATGCGATTAAAAGCAGGGGAGGGATTGTTTACAATGAGCTGCGACACCCTTCCAGACAGTCTATGACTGCTAGTGTGTATTTGAATCGTTATAATGTGTGGCTTACCACAGAAGTTAAATTCAAAGTTTTTAATCAGTTGTTTATAGAGAAAGCCACCACTCTATTTGTGCTCTATCTTCTGTCGCTTTCTATCATGTTTATATTGTTTCGATACATTGCGTTAAATGAAGAAAATAAAAACAAAGCGTTAACTTATCAAGCGACGCATGATTATTTGACAGGTCTTTATAACCGGTTTTATTTAGAGCAATATCTGGCAAATTTTACCAAAGATGAAGTTTTTACGTTGATTTATGTCGATATTGATAACTTTAGGTCGATTAACGAAAGCTACGGTCATAATCAAGGAGATATGGTTTTAAAGGAAGTCGCGCATAGGCTTAATAAGATTGTCAGTGAAGATAAATTGTTGGTGCGTACCAGCAGTGATGAGTTTACTGTTGTATCACATGAAAATAATCGGCAGCTCATTGAAAAGTTATGCGATCGAATCGCACAAACATTTGCAGACGCGTTTCAATCCATGGGCGTTGAAGTGGCATTAAGTGCAAGTATCGCAGTGTCTTCAGCCCCTGAGGATGGAGCAACGATTGCATTAATTAAACGCAATGTTGATCTGGCTATGTACGCCGCTAAGAAGTCTAAAAACTGTGTTTATTATTATCAACATGAGCTGCTGGCGCAGTACCTATATAAAAACGATGTTGAGAACGAATTAAAAAAAGCATTAGAGAAACATGAATTTCATTTGGTCTACCAACCCCAATTAGGTAGTAGCAATAATCTTAAAGGCGTTGAGGCCTTACTGAGGTGGAATAATAGTAAGTTAGGTAATATTCCACCGGACGTCTTTATACCTATCGCTGAAAACGCGGGTTACATGAATACTATTGGTGAGTTTGTTATGCAGCGCTCTTTAGCTGATGTGTACGAGCTTAAAGAATCGACAGGTCGGCAGTTTGACCTTTCGATTAATGTCTCGGTAAAACAGCTACAGAATTCGGATTTTTACGCTTCAATTAGCGCATTGCTTAAAAAATATAAATTTGATGCATCAACCGTTTTGTTAGAGGTAACTGAAAGCGTACTAATTGATGATATTGATAAAGTAAGGGCAATAATAATAAAGCTGAAAGAAAAAAAATTACGCATATCACTCGATGACTTCGGTACCGGTTACTCATCTCTTAATATACTGAAGAATTTACCCATAGATGAGCTGAAAATTGATAAAAGCTTTGTTTCTGACATGGATCTTGATGAAAAAGCTTTTTCAATGGTTCAAGGTATTATTGCTATTTCGCAAAAGCTAAAAATGGTCACTGTTGCTGAGGGGATTGAAACAGTGGAAGTTAAAAACACCCTGCAAGCTTTAGGGTGTGATATTTACCAAGGATATTATTTCTCTAAGCCTCTTAATAAAGCAGATCTTAAGAAATACTTGCTAAAGCAATGAGCCTCACTTCAACGTATGACCTAGATGCTCGCTTGCATGGCTGCCGGAGCTCTTAAGCCGATTATTCTGTTATATATTTTGTTTACAAAGTATCTTTTAGAGAGATAAGATTCACTGAAAAATAATGTTACTTTTCAGTGGAGCCGTACTATGTTTGTGAATATTCTTGAACCGCGCTTTTTAGAAACAGATGCCTTAGGGCATATTAATAACACTGTTTTACCCATGTGGTTTGAAGCCTCTCGGGACCCTCTATTTAGATTGTTTTCCCCGGAGATGGATGTCAAAAACTGGAAATTAATTCTCGCCAGTTTCAATGTAAATTTTCATGCAGAAACGCATTACGGGAGCAGTGTAGAGATTAAAACCTACATCAACCGTATCGGTAATAGCTCCTTTGATGTCTATCAAGAATGTTGGCAAAACGGTGTTAAAACAGTGAGTGGTACATCGACGATGGTGCATTTTTGTCATAGTGAGAAAAAGAGCCTGGCGCTAACAGCTGCGCACATAGAGCTCATGCAAGAGCACTTGTTTGAGCAATAAAACTAGCATAAAAAATGAGCCACTTAAAAAGCAAGAGTGTCTAGCTCTTTAAGTGGAAGCTAAATGCGCTATAGATAAGTGACAATATCGTCGAGGGATTTTTTAATCAACGCGTGTTGCGGCACAGTTGCATCTTCCTCCGGGTAACCGACGACCATTAAAATATAGGCTTTATTTGAAACCGGTCGATGACAGATTTTGTTTAGGAAGCCCATCGGCTTAGGCGTGTGAGTTAAAGTGGCTAGGCCGGCATTATGTAGTGCTGTGATTAATATGCCTGTGGCTATGCCTACGGATTCAGTCACATAATAATTTTTATCTTCCATGCCGACTTCAACACCGCCGCGGCGCTCGGCAAAGATGGCAATTAACCAAGGGGCTTTTTCTAAGTAAGGCTTAGAAGCATCAGTACCTAGTGGAGCTAGGGCTTTTAACCAGCGTTCTCCGGCTAGCTTTTCGTCGTAAAATCGCCTTTCCTCATGTTCGGCATGCATTCTTATATCTGCCTTTACAGCATCGCTGCCAATTAGTGCGAAATGCCAAGGTTGGTGATTAGCACCACTAGGCGCAGTACTCGCCGCTTGAATACACTGCTCAATTATTTCTCTAGGGACAGGGCGTGAAGAAAAGCTTCTTACGCTATGGCGCCTGCTAATGTTAGCAAGAAATGCTTGAGAGCGCTCATGCATTTCTGTCATTGAGTATTCTTGATAATCCGGCAGGGGTATAGAGTGATGTTTTTGCATTTATTATCCTAGAACAGTTAGTGAACATTGTTTAAGCGCGCGATAAATTCTTTCATGGTCGCTGCGAAGTTAAGTAAATAACTGCTCTACCTATAAAACTTCATTGCGCTATGCTGGCTGTTTTTAACGTTATTGATGCAAGTAGTTTTAGCTCAATACACCGGCAGATGCAATATTAACCAACGTTGCGCCGAATTTGATGTGTTTATAGGGCCCGCTGTAATCAGGTGGATAACAAAAAATATTTTGTGTTTTTGCTAGAAGACAAAGATTAGTATTTTTAACTAAAACGCACCTTTAAAGAGTCAAAAATTGCTAGATGAAAGGTTGATAAATATACTATTAGTTGTGAGATCAGCTTAAAAATAAACTGATATGCAAAAAAGTGTGTGCAATCGAGAGAAGGGTAAACCCAAAGTTAATCAGATTTAGACATTAATGGGGTAAATATGCGAAGAGCTAAAAATTCCAAAAAGATTTTGGGATTATCACTGTGGTTGGTACTTATAGTATTCATAGTGTCTATTCCCTTAGTCCCAATGAGTATAGACAAAGGGGTGTCAGTCCCTTTTTTAGATACTCGTGGTAGCAGTAGTGCTCTGGTATTTTTTGGATTTCGAGGATGCAGTGATATTTGCCCTACAACTCTGATTAAACTTAGAGAATTAACGAATTTACAGAAAAATACTGCAGAGCGAACTCAAGTTTTCTTTGTCGATATAGATGCGCACAGTGATGCTGAGCAGGCATCTAGTTATGCCAGTCAGTTTCATCTATCCTTCGTCGGCCTTCACTTTGACCCCTTGCAACTTTCTAAAATTTCCTACCAATTTGGACTCAACATTAAAGTTAATAATGAGCAAATTTATCATTCAGGCAAAACGTATCTATTACGACGAGTTGACGATGATTGGAGGCTGCTTAAAAGCTATAGCGCCAAGGTTCTATCAATCGCTGATTTGCAGCATGAATTAATGAGTGGGAGTGAAGTAGGCGGAGCCTAAATGATCGAGAGTCATTAAGTTAATTGAACGGCATTAGATTAAACATTAGTGAGAGAGCTAGTCATAGATCTCTCTGAGGAGAGTCATATGTTGAAAACCTTATTTGTTTATTACGATAAAAGACTGTCGCAGGATTTAAAGCACATGTTTGAGAGCGATTTTAAAATTGCCGATAAAATATTGCTGGTAGCTGTGGTAATTTTTTCAATTACAGTCGCCTTTGTTACGTCTTTGCAGCACGGCTATTATTTGTTGGGGATGGTCGGTGGTGGTGTGATTTCGACGGTGTGTATTATTGCCTATAATACGATAGCGGGCAGTATTATGTGTCGAATAATTATGGCGACAGCACTGGCCTGCTTGTTGGCAATAACGGTACAGCAATCCCATGGGTTAGGTGAGGGGCATTTTCTGTTTTTCTTAGGTTTTACAATTCTTATTCGCTACCGTGACATACTGCCTTTACTCTTGTTTGTGACGATTACTGTCGTCCATCATTTAAGTTTAACATACTGCCAAAGTATTGGTGTTGAAGTGTGGGGGCAGGCTGTTTTGATATATTCCTGGGGGGAAAACTCAGAATGGGGGTTGTTAGCACCTTTGGTTTACCATGTGATTTTTGCACTGCTGTCACTGGTGGTATCCACGTATTACATATACGAGGGAAATATCAAATTTGTAGAGTCTAATTTAGTGATTTCAGCCGTTGAAAAGGCTGCCGAAGGTGATTTATCCAGTAAAATTGACAATGAGGGTGTAGATTCATTATTAGTGGCGCATGTTAATAGTTTTTTACAGCGCTTACACAATATTTTCTCTCAAATTGATCAAGTAACAGATACATTAACCAGTCAGGCAAATGATACGAGTAGTTTAGCCAAAACTCGCGTGAGTCAGGCGAGTAGCCAGCAAAGTGAAGTGCTGCAAGTGGCGACAGCGGTGTCTGAAATGGCAATATCAACTCAACAAATTGCAGGTAACGCAGAGCAGACCGCGCTGGCATCTACTGAATCAGTACAGACCAGTGAAAATGGCGGGAAATTAGCCAATACTTGCCAGCAATCGATCACAGAGCTCTCTAAGCAAGTGACGCAAGCTTCAGAGATTATCAGTGAATTGGACCGCAATGGTCAACAGATCAGTAGTATTGTGCAAACGATTAAAGGGATTGCCGAGCAAACTAATTTATTGGCGCTCAATGCCGCTATAGAGGCTGCTAGGGCCGGTGAGCAAGGGCGGGGTTTTGCCGTTGTCGCCGATGAGATAAGAGTGCTATCACAGCGTACACATAGCTCTACTGAAGAGATCACCACGATGATTTCAGTGTTGGAGGTCAGTACTGCGTCAGCAGTACAAACAATGGGAGGCTGCCATGAATTGGCGAGTACAAGTGTCGATGATGCGCACAAAGCGGCGCAGAGTTTTGATGAGATAACCGGCGCTGTTAAAAATATTTCCAATATGGCAACGCAAATAGCTACAGCAGCAGAAGAGCAAACATCAGTGACAGAAGAGATAAATCGCAATACATTGTCTATCAGTGATGTCTCAAAATTGTTTTTAAAAGGTGCTGAAAAGGGTATTAGTGAAGCAACTTTACTACAAGATCAAGCACGTAAAATAGGGGTATTAATGGAAGGCTTTCAATTTCGCTGATTGAGGAAAGTACGGATAATAATTCAATGCTGAGTGTTTTTTATCACTAAGATCGATCTTTTTAGCGAACGCACTTAAAACACAATGAGGGCTTATATGGCTTGCTGTTTAAGGAAGATATACTTGGCTGCATTTGTCGATAGTTAGATTCTGGTAAATGATTAACAGAAATGTCGATACCTTCGTGAGCTATATGTTGTAAGCTTATGCATATGGATGATCAATTTTTATTGTGCGTATTTTTAGTTCTGAAATGGCGTCGATTAGATATTGCTTTCCCATCAATTTATGCTTATTTAGTAAAGAACCCACTTTTCTTCCGATTGCATTCATAATTTAAGTAGAGTTATGGCTGAAAACAGCAGTCATAGCATCATGGATAGGGTCTCCATAACGGCTTCAATCCTATCTCTGTAATAATCTTGCCACGGGGTGTAAGGGTACTAGTGGCTATAAATGTTCTCTGTAAATTCAGCATTGGACTCAGAGTAAAGTATCGGGAAAATAAACCGTCGCATTAAATCAGGAGTATCAACAAGGTATTCGATAGCGCGTCTTTCTATGAAATTGGCTTTATCTTCTCATCCGTTTAATTTTGCTGAAAAAACTTGGTACAAGAATCTACTTGCAGGCGGTGCCATTAGTCAGTAACTAGTGTAATTTTAAGAGATGGATCTACTATCGGCTCTATTTGTCGCTATTCGGCTGAGATAAAACGGTTCACTTTACAATGACTTTTAGCAGCTTAGTTCGCTATTCCTCGAGTCGTCGCTCTTTTGGTTTCTGAGCGTATATTCAAATAGTTGGCACTGAATATGATAATCGCACCAAAGATTATCCATACATTAATCGCCTCGTTGTAAAAAATGGCGCCGATGATGGCGATAATCGGTAAACGTAAAAAGTCTATCGGCGCAATGATCATAACCGGGGCAAGTTTAAGTGCGGTGGTAATGCAATAATGCGCTAGCAACCCTGCACAGCCCACTAAAACAATTAATGGTAAAGACGCTAAGCTTGGAAGAGTGACAACTCCGTCGTAAAAACTACAAAGCACGCCAAATACCATTTGCATTGTCGCTAACCAAAACAGTATGCAAGTCGTACTCTGGGTTTGCGAGAGGAGCTTAGTGGCGATAAAAGTACCGGCAAATGCAACGGCACATAAAGCAGCGGCAGCGACACCTGGTCCTATGGTGATGTTAGTGGGTTGAGCAACCAGCAAAATGCCTAGGAAGCCAATGACGATTGTAGTCAAACGCGTTTTTGTCAGTTTCTCGCCAAGAAAAAAGGGTGCCAAAAGCGCGACCCAAATAGGGGAGCTAAATTCAAAGGCAAAAACTTGAGAGAACGGAATCAGCGCTATCGCATAAAACCATAAATTTTGCCCAGTAAAATGGCAGATGTTGCGAATTAGATGCAAATTAAAGTGTTGCTTTGAAATAGAGTTTAAGCTACCTGATAACCTCGCAATCGTCAGTACTATGAATACGCCAATCACTGAGCGATACATCATTATCTCGAACGTATCTAGTTCATTAGACAGCTCTCTGCCCGCAAGCGCCATTGCTGTAAATGAAGTAAGCGCTCCTAGCATCCATAGCCCGGCTCTAGCAGTATTTGATGTGATCATGGTTAAAGTGCCCGCGCAGTTTTAAAAAGAATTTATCGAGGTAAAGTAACAAGAGAATAAGAACAGCTTTCAACAGCAGAGTAAACTGACAAGTGTAAAAAATTCCAAGGTTCTTTCTTACAGCTAATCAGAACTGTTAGAACCTATTTCACAGTAGATCTCCTTAAAGTATTTTTGTCCTCTATGTTAATAAGTTAGCCTAAAACCATGACGCGCAATATATAAAAAATCAATAATTTCATTAAGTATCAGTTAATAGTGAGTCTGTTGTGAACTTAAATTTGTCGACTGTTGTTACCTGACAGTGTCAGTGCTAAATGATGAAGAAACGCTGGGAACAACCACAAAAATGCCTTATTAGTTATATCGAAATATACCGACATCCTTGATTGATATTCATTTTTTACTCATAAACTGTAACTTTGGTTGTGTTCATAAATCGTACATGTTTATAATCTTTGTAACAATATATCTTGAGAACAGGCAATGATTTTTAAAGAAGATGCAAATACCGCGGCTGTTTATTTGCGTAAAGCAGTACCTAAAATGATCAAACATAATATTGTGCCTAACCCTTTTAATTTCACTTTGTGGTACAGCTATTACTCTAAGCGTTTTCCCGAATTGAATAGTGAGTTAGATTATATTGTCAGCCGTTTTGAAACTTGCCCCCCTGAATTGAGTGAAGAGCTACTCCTCAAATACATTATTAAAAAAGATGATACAGAGCATAAAGATAGGGATGCATTTCAAAATGCGATAGATGCGTTACTGGATGATTTATCGGAAAATATAAATACAGCTGCGGCGCAGAGTAATAGTTTATCATCTGCACTAGGAAAAAACGTGGTGGATTTGTCCAGCGCCAAATTAGATGATTCACATACGCAAGTGTTAGGTGAATTGACGCACAATGCCAATTCACTGTGCCAGCTCAACGATGCACTGCAAGTACGGATGTCGACTGCGCAAACGGAAATAGATTCACTGAAAAAGCAGTTAAAAGAGACCGTAGCGCAGGCGAATACTGACGCTTTGACGGGGTTAAATAATCGCCGCTTCTTTGAGTCCATTTACAATCAATTTATCGAAAAAGACGGTGGAGCAGAGGCCTCTTTAGTGATGATGGATATTGATAAATTTAAAGTATTCAACGACACCCATGGGCACCTTATGGGGGATCAAGTATTAAAGTTAGTCGGAAAACTGTTAAAAACCGAGTGCAAAGAGCCGATAGTTCCGGTTAGATTTGGTGGCGAAGAGTTTGCTCTACTCTGTCTAGGTGTCGACCTTAAAAAGGCTAATGAGATAGCGGAGAAACTACGGGTAAAGCTCTCTCGTATAGCACTTAGTAATAAAAGAACCGGTGAAAAAATATCGCCGGTAACTGCGTCCTTTGGCGTTGCTTTCACTAAAAATTTAGAATTACTGTCAGAGTTGATTGAAAGAGCAGATAAAGCGCTTTACCAAGCAAAAGAAAATGGCCGTAATTGTGTCCAAGTTGCAATCTAATTTAATAGTATCAATGTTATCGACCAAGCTCGGTTATTCTCGCAGCTGTGAGACCGCTTCCAAGTGCGTAAACTATACATACGAACTGAAACTATAGCTGGAGAGCATACCAGTAACTCCCCATTACGTCTCTGGTATATCGAATCAGTTTGTTGCATTCTGAGCCCTTCTTTAGAGAAGGGCTAAAGATTTAAGCGCATGTCCTTTAGCTAGAATACTGTCAAACACACTCAACTCCCCCAATTTTTGGTCGTTTCACAGTAAAGTGTCTGTCATGCGAGGGCACATTCACTATTTCCCAATATGTGCTATGCGCGTTCATGGTAATAAATCCACTCATTATTTCTTCGTAAAATATAGCAGATTAACTATAAAGAGCGAGTACCGAAGGCATCATTTCTTGTGCATGAACATCATTGGGGATGTGTTTAAATAACAACACATTAAGAACATAATAGATAAATATTATGAAATACTCTTCTTAGATGGTTGTTTGCCATACTGTTAAAAGTCAATCTTCAGGAGTTGTTCATATTAAGCTAACTAGTATGTGTTTCACCTTAGCGCAGCGTAAAAAATATTTTTCATTAACAAGAAGCATATTTAGGTTGATATTTTTAAAAATAATAAATTTTGGTTTATAATAGAAAGATTATTATTTGGTCTATGAAGATTGATTATCTGTGTAGCGATTAATATGTAAATGGTTTAAAAAAACAATTGTTTGATTTTTGATCTGTTAAAAGTCAGATATCGTTCTATATTAAGTCTTATAAAGTGAAACTTGTCTAAAAGGAGTTGGCTGTTTAATTAAAACGAAGTAAGTAAAATTCGGTGGGCATTCGAGATGAAAGAACACAAGAAGACGAACTATTTTTATATAATAATCGCAATTTTACTTGTCTTAATTAGTACAGGACTTCTTCTTAACTGGAATAATTTATTCCGACCTGCTATTACTCCGAAACCTTTTATAATGGCAGGGAGTACCCTTTTACCTTATAAAATCGCAGTTTATTATTTTCCCGGTCAAAAAAATGCAGCGCGAGCATTAAGTTATTATTTCGAGAATAAAAACTATCTTGTCGATTTATTACCTGCCAAAGGCATCGCTAAGCTCCAGCATAAAAAATACTCTCCCAGTCATATTTTTTTTAAACAAGAAGAGATGGCGCAAGCCATGGCAGTTAAATCAGAAATAGGAAGCATCATAGGCCATCCAATCAATGCCTACCGCTTTTCTGAACCGCCCTCAGATGTATCAATGATTGTAGTCTTTACCAACAACTAACTATCTTAAGTTGGGAGCTAGGAAATTATGGATATAAGAAATTGCAATATTAAATATCAATGCCCAAAAACATGGAATTCTCTAGAAGAGTCTTTCGAAGACAACGTAAGGTTTTGCGGCGAATGTAAGAAAAATGTGCATTTTTGCAAAGATGAGTATGAATTAATGGTCGCTATGAAAAATGACTGGTGTGTCGCTATACCTATAGAGCCTATAGTAGAAACGGAGCAACAAGACTTTTTAGAAGGTATGGAGCTTAAGCTTAATAACCGTTCACCAGACGAGATTTTAATGGGGGATATAGACTTCGACCCATGTTGTGAAGCACCAGATAAGTAATATTTGACAACAGAAATTATCAGCCGTATTGGAATCATTATAGGTTGTTTATCGCCTGAGTGTAGATTCTTACATCTGTTTAATAAATGTACAGCAAGGCTGGGGTATACTAAGTTCAATGTAACTGCAATAATTCAGATAATTGATAAGAATTGTTGTTAGCTGTCCATAAAGGTACAAGCATCAGCTCTATTTTGAGCCATTATCTGATTATTTGTAAGTCAATTCCATTTGGGAGTGAGTTATGAAATTTAGTCATCTATTCAGTGTGCCACTTAGCCTAGCGATTTGTGCCGCCAATGCCGAAACCCCCGCCAGTAATTATATTAACCCTGATATCGTCAATGTACACAATAGGTGCATCGTACAGTTTTCACCGGATATGGCCTCTGATGTAGTACAAGGGCTTGCAAAGAATATGGCAAGGCAGGCGAAAGCAGAACTAAGTTATGTTTATCGATATTCCATTAAAGGTTTTACCGTCAAACTACCATGTCATGCTGCTCGCTCAGCTTTTCGTCACTCAACAGACATTATTTCGATGTCAGCCGATACCGTTGTCTATATCAGTAAAGGTAAGCCAAGTAGAATCGGAGACGACCCCGACTTAGAACAACAAGTGTCGTACGGCACGCCACGTGTGGGTGGTGGATTGATTGATAGTGCAAACTATACAGCCTGGGTGATAGATAGTGGTGTCGATTTAAATCACCCTGATTTAAATGTCGATAGCTCTCGTGGCTTTACAGCGATCAAGCGTGGAGAAATGGATGATCAACATGGCCATGGCACACATGTAGCGGGTATTATTGGGGCAATAGACAACAGTACAGGCTCATTGGGTGTCGCACCAAATACAAGGATAGTGCCCGTAAGAGTACTTGATCGTAGGGGCTCAGGTACAATGTCTGGTGTAATAGCAGGCGTTGATCATGTTGCTGAAAATGCATCCGCTGGTGACTGTGTCAATATGAGTTTGGGTGGCGGTGCGTACGATGTATTAGATCAAGCGGTGGTCACAGCAGCGGCAAACACTGGGGCATATTTTGTGTTAGCGGCAGGTAATGAAGGGAAACCTGCAGAGCTGTCCTCACCTGCACGTGCTAATGGTATTAATGTTTATACAATATCAGCAGTGGATGACGAAGATGTGATGGCAAGTTGGTCGAACTACGGTGAGCCTCCGGTAGATTTCAGTGCACCTGGCGTCGCTATTTTTTCCACTTGGAAGAATGGAGGCACTAACACTATTTCTGGTACTTCTATGGCTGCGCCTCATGCTTGCGCTGCTATTATGCTGTCAGGTGGTACGCCTGCCAGTAGTGGCGGTGCGAAAAACGACCCCGATGGTAAGCCAGATCCCATTATATACATTGATTAATTAACAAAAGTATCTTCAATATTTGTATTAACTACCTATATTATAAGCTATCTTCGTTACTCTTTTGTTGGGTCCAGGAAGCGTCAATAATGAATAAGACTCTGCGAGTTTTGTTAACGGCTGCCTTATTGAATAGTGCTTTTTTATTACCTGTTTTGGCTGTGGCGCAAGCTGTTGATGGTGTCAGTGAGACAAAAAAAATTGTCATTGCGCATCGTGGTGCCAGCGGCTATTTACCTGAGCACAGCCTGCAAAGTAAATCATTAGCTTTTGCCATGGGAGCTGATTTCATCGAACAAGATGTACAGATGAGTCGTGATGATCAGCTTATTGTGATACATGATCGCTATTTAGATAGAGTGAGCGATGTTGCAGAAAAATATCCCAACCGCGCGAGATCAGATGGGCGTTTTTACGTGATCGATTTCACGCTAGCTGAGATCAAAACGTTACAACTGACCGAAAGGTTTAAGGTTAGCAATAACAGAAAAGTCGCCGTTTTTAACAATAGAACGCCGCTGTGGGACAAAGCCTATTCTTTTCATACCTTAGCGCAAGAGATAGAGCTGATTCAAAAGCTCAATCGAGAGCAGCGCAAAAACGTTGGAATCTATCCTGAAATTAAAGATCCTAGTTTTTACCGACAAGAAGGTAAAGATATTAGCCGTGCGGTA
>Ga0105354_1001110_pt1 | contig 16649 bp, 17 predicted proteins | sample GOMGulsemesocosm_FD_83658 | JGI IMG/M metagenome (GOLD analysis project Ga0105354, IMG submission 83658) | Methane-oxidizing microbial communities from mesocosms in the Gulf of Mexico - GOM9B Gulf of Mexico | ecosystem: Environmental > Aquatic > Marine > Cold seeps | place: USA: Gulf of America...
AGTTGAAATATCACAGCCACATTCAAGTAATAATGCACGTGTACTTCCACTTTCTTGATTGAGCAACGCTGAGAACAGATGAATAGGTTCTATATATTGATGGTCTCGGCCGAGTGCTATCGATTGTGCATCTGAAATGGCTAGCTGAAATTTGTTCGTTAATCTATCTAAGCGCATATTATCTCTCAATATAAACCGTTATTTAATAATTTATTAATGGGACTCTTTTTAATAAAAACAAGAGTATTGACTGTTAATGATGTGGATTAATACTACTATTTATAAGCAGCGATTGTCGCTATCAATTTTCTATCCATATAAGACTAGCCATTCTGCCTGTTTGTCCATCACGTCTGTAAGAGAAAAACAATGACTCTTGCTCTACAGTGCAATGATTACCACCATAGATTTTCGTAACGCCCTTCACCGATAGCTCATTGCTAGCAAGCTGATAAATATTGGCTAAGTACTTTTTACCATGGGGCACAAAACTATTATGATGAAGAGGGTTTTTCTTTAGAAATATCGAATATACATCATCGCCGACTTCAAATTGATTGGGTCCAATGGCTGGTCCTAACCAAATTAATAGTTCACAAGGATCTTGTTCAAACAGTGAAATCGTTTTTTCAATAATACCATCGGCCAAACCTCGCCAGCCAGCATGGACAGCTGCGACTTTGGAACCTTGTTGATTTGTGACTAAGATGGGAAGGCAATCGGCTGTCATAACGCAGCAAACCGCATTTTTTTCTTGAGTAATGCTAGCATCGGCGTTTATTGGCCCTGAAGACTGAGCATTGATAATCTGATGAACGTTTGTACTGTGTGTCTGCTTTAACCAAATAGGTTGATTAGGTAATTGTTTACTCAAACGATCACGATTATCTAAAACAGAGACTGGTAGGTCTCCTACATGATCGCCTAAATTATTGCTGTTAAATGGATACTGACTTACGCCACCATCCCTGGTCGTATAAAACGCTTTGACGTTCGAAGGTGCAGGCCACTTAACAGACTTCATTTTACTGTGGCATATTATCAGTGGTGTCTTTACGCAATAGTTCAGCCATTTTAACCATATCTTCAGGTACAGGAGCCTGCCAGCGCATTTCCTCACCAGTAATAGGGTGTTTCAATTGCAATTTAATCGCATGGAGTGCTTGGCGTTTAAAGTCTTGCATTGCAGCAATTAATTCAGGACTCGAGTAGCGTATTGGTTTAGGGCGGCCACCGTAAACAGGGTCGCCTAATAATGCGTGACGCATAAATGACATATGAACACGAATTTGATGCGTACGACCAGTTTCAAGACGCAATCGTAATCGAGTATGCGCTCTAAATTTTTCGGCGATACGATAACGTGTGATTGCTTCTTTACCTTCTGGGTCTACCGCCATATGAGTACGCCTAGTTGGATGACGCGCTATTGGTGCTTCTATTTTTCCGCCCGCGGTCATTTGTCCAATGGCAATAGCCTCGTATTCACGAGTGATATCGCGCTTTTGCATCATTTTAACAAGTTTGGTTTGCGCCGGTATAGTTTTAGCGACGACCATCAATCCACTTGTATCTTTATCAAGTCGATGTACGATACCAGCACGGGGAACATTATCAATTTCAGGGCAATGATGAAGTAAGGCATTAAGTACAGTGCCACCAGGATTACCAGCACCAGGGTGCACAACTAAACCTGCAGGTTTATTAATAACAAGAATATGTTCATCTTCAAAAACAATCGTTAAAGGAATATCTTCCGCTTTATGACGCTCTTCAAGTTCAATAAAGGCATTAACCTCAATAACCTCTTCCCCTAAAACTTTTATTCTCGCTTTAGTGACTACTTCACCATCGACTTTGACATAACCTGCCATTATCCATTCTTTTAATCGACTTCGAGAATAGTCAGTAAATATTTCAGCAATAGCTTGGTCTAACCGCTGGTCACACTGCTCTAACGCCACTTTGGCTGATAAATTGATAGCTTGATTCATTTAAATTTCTTCATTAAGGGAACTTACGGGTATTGAGTTAATCAAAAAAACCCACGATTAGTCGCTATTGTAGCTTTTATTTTGCTTCAGCTTAATAGATACTTGTCGAATATGTGAGGATAATGAATAAAATGATGAATAAAAAACAATCGTTAGCGACAATTTCACTTGTTTTAGCTCTTGGGTTAACAGGATGCTCAAGCAAACCAGATGAACCACAAGTACAAATTACTGCGCCAGAGCAAATGTATCAAACGGCTCAATCAGCCTTAGATCAAGGAAATTTAAATAAAGCGGTTCAGGTTTTAGAAGCTCTAGAATCTAGATACCCTTTTGGCCCACAAGCTAATCAAGTTCAACTTGACTTAATTTATGCTTATTATCGTCAGGCCAATAGTGACCAATCACTGGCTACTATAGATAGATTCTTAAGACTTAATCCAACACACCCTGATATTGACTATGTATTTTACATGCGTGGTTTAGCGAATATGCAATCTGATGAAAACATGTTTCATGAAATGATGAATATAGATCGCAGTGACCGTGACCCACAATTTTCAATCCAAGCATTTCGCGACTTTAAGCAATTGATAGAACAAAACCCCAACAGTCATTATGCACCTGATGCTCAGCATCGTATGATTTCTTTAAAAAATAGACTAGCTCGGCATCATCTAGCTATCGCTCAGTTTTATCTAGAACGTGAAATCTATGTTGGTGCGATTAACCGCTCGAAAGAGATATTAGTGAGTTTTAAAGATACACCATCAACCCGTGCTGCGTTAGATATAATGAAAGTGGCATATACTGCGTTAAAACAAGATGATTTAGCACAGCGTACGCAAACAATGATTGAGCACAACTTTCCACAAGGTTAAGCTCATCAAACTAAAAAAGGCACTCAGTGCCTTTTTTAGTTCATAAGTCGTTCGCTAAATTGCTTCTTCATTCTCTTCATTAGTACGAATTCGAATTACGCGCTCGATTTCGGTCACAAATATTTTACCATCACCTATTTTACCAGTAAACGCTGCAGCTTGAATGACTTCAACACATCGATCGAGCATTTCATCATTTATGACGATTTCCAATTTAACTTTAGGCAAAAAATCAACCATGTACTCTGCACCGCGATACAGTTCAGTGTGACCTTTTTGACGACCAAACCCTTTAACTTCAGACACTGTCATACCTGTCACATCAATATCTGACAAAGCTTCTCTGACGTCGTCTAGTTTAAATGGCTTTATGATCGCTTCGATCTTTTTCATGGTTTATTCCCTTCAAAACAGTTGAGAAAAATATTATATCACTTAGCTATTGAAAATGAGCGCTATTTTCAAACAAATCTTATGTTTTCAATCTAAATATAATCATCTACACTAACGACTTTTAATTCACAGAGAACTAATGTTATGCGCTCTATCATTACTTTCGCTATATGTGCCATGTTATCAACATGGGCCCATGCGACTAAAACGGACGATTTAACGTACGCAAATTACGAAGATGTAAAAATTTCACATATCTACCTCGACTTAGCTGTCGATTTCGATAACAAAGCATTAGCAGGATTCGCCCAATTGGATCTCAATTGGCTTAACAACAATACCAATACTGTTGTGCTTGATACACGCGATTTAATTATTGACCGTGTTATGGCTAAAACAGCTAACAACAATTGGAAATCTGTCTCGTATTCTCTTGCACCGCGTGATGACGTGATGGGGTCAAAGTTAACTATATCTCCAAAGTTCAAAGCATCGACTCTTCGAATCTATTATCAATCAACGGACAAAGCGTCAGGATTACAATGGTTAACGCCTGAACAAACGGCCGGTAAAAAACACCCATTCATGTTCAGCCAAAACCAAGCTATTCATGCACGTAGCTGGATACCAATTCAAGATTCACCAAGTGTACGCATGACCTACAGCGCACGTATTCATACTGATAATAATCTACTAGCGGTAATGAGTGCTAATAATACACCTACTACAGAACGTGATGGTGATTACTATTTTGAAATGCCGCAAGCTATCCCACCTTATTTGATTGCAATAGCCGTTGGTGATTTAGAGTTTAAATCAATGAGCGATATTACTGGTGTGTATGCTGAAAAATACATTCTAGACGCTGCTGCTGCTGAGTTTATAGATACTCAAGCAATGATTGATGCGACTGAGAAATTGTTTGGCCCTTACCGTTGGGGACGTTATGACCTACTGATACTGCCTCCTAGCTTTCCTTTTGGTGGCATGGAAAACCCGCGTTTATCATTTATTACGCCAACAATTATTGCAGGTGATAAAAGTTTAGTTAACCTTATTGCTCATGAACTTGCTCATTCATGGTCTGGTAATTTAGTAACTAATGAAAGCTGGCGCGATCTTTGGCTTAACGAAGGATTTACCTCTTATGTCGAAAATCGCATTATGGAAGAAGTTTTTGGTAAAGAACGTGCGATCATGGAGCAAGCATTAGATTCTCAAAACCTACGTGAAGCAGTAAAAACAATGCCTGCTAACGACACTGTACTTTATGTCGATTTACAAGGACGTGATCCAGATGCCGCATTCTCTAGTGTTCCTTATACAAAAGGCCAATTATTCTTAATATTCCTTGAAGAAAAGTTTGGTCGTCAAAGCTTTGATAAATTTATTAAAGACTATTTCAATACTCATGCTTTTGAAAGCATTGGCACTGAAACCTTTTATAGCTACTTAATGAAGAATTTATTAAATAAGCACCCAAATATCGTCAGTGAAGCGCAGATAAAAGAATGGATCTTTAATGAAGGCCTGCCAGCATTCACTCCTGCACCTACGTCACCAGTATTTAAAGTCATTGACAAGCAAATTATTGAATTAGTTAATAAGAACACAACTGTATCTACACTTGATTCAACAAACTGGACAGTGCATCAATGGTTACACTTTATCAATAATTTGCCTCGTGACCTTGATAACGAAACAATGATTGCCCTTGACCAACGTTATGGATTAACGACAAGTAAGAATAATGAAATTGCACACGCTTGGTATGTCTTAGCATTAAAAAGTGGTTATCAAGCGATATTTACCCAATTAGATGATTACCTTATCAATATTGGTCGTCGTAAGTTAATCGTACCGCTTTATAAAATCCTTGCTACCACACCTAAAGGTCGAACTTGGGCATTAGAAGTGTATGCAAAAGCACGCCTTGGCTACCATCCATTAGCTCAGGGAACTGTAGACGCTATCTTTAAAAAATAAATATTAAATCATTTATTTCAAAGGCTTAAAACCAAAGGTTTTAAGCCTTTTTTGTATGTGTCTGAATAAATTCAAGGGCCCTAAAGAGTCTTATATTTTTTATCAAGATAATGTTATATTACTAATATATGAGTTACATTTGGGTTAATTACGCATGCGCAGACAAAATGGGATTACATTAATTGAGCTGATAATCGTTATGGCGATTATGTTTCTTACATTAATTATTGGTGTGCCTAATTTATCTCGATTCGTTAAAAATAGTGAATTAATTAATACCTCTAATAAAGTCGCTAGTTTAATGTCATTTGCCAGAAGCGAAGCAACTAAACGAAAGTTGCCCGTAAGCCTTTGCCGCAGTGCTGACAATGCAACATGTAACGCAAGTGGTACAAATCTTATTGTTTTAAATAGTGCAGACGAATTATTACGCACCACGCCCCTTAGTGATGATGTCAAATTTTTCTATCAAAACCTGACCAGTTCTACTATTACATTTGACTCATTTGGTATACCAAATGACGTTGGAGAAATTGTATTATGTGATGATAGAGGGGCTGCATATGCTAAAGGAATTGCATTAAATATGGGTGGTCAAGTGCGTGCATTAGTTCCAGCAGAAATAGCGGCAATATCATGTTCATGAATAGGAATAAACTTAGTAGATCACAAGGCTTTACTTTATTGGAAGTCATGATATCCATTGCTATTTTGGCTATTGGCATGCTGGGTATAGCAGGCCTTCAAATGGTGTCTATTGAACATAATAATGCAGCGTATTTACGCTCTCAAGCCATCACTATAAGCCAAGATATTGTAGAAAGAATGCGTAATAATCCTGATGCTGTCAACGCTAATAAATTTGATAGTATCGACAGTGACAACATTAGCGCCCTAGAGTCTACGGCATGTTTGATTGCGGCCGAAGGCTGCACCAGTGATGCATTAGCCGATATAGATTTATATCAATGGGCACAAACGATTAAAGCCATGAATGGTGATAATTCTCGTCAGCAGCTGCCCAATGCTCAGGCGACAATAACGGTAGATGGCACAAACAGTAACCTATTCACCATAAATGTTGAATGGGATGTTAAAAAATGGCAAAGCGTTAGTGGCTCAGAAGCTACCTATAACCGTGCTAACTCGACAACGAATTATGAATTCCAAGTGATTATTCACTAAATAACGATGAGCGTATAACATGAAGAACGTAACGTTAATAAAACAACATGGCTTTAGCCTTGTAGAGTTAATGATTGCACTAGTAATTAGCGTTGCGACCGTTGGTGGCCTTTTTTCAATTTATTTAAATACTTCTCAATCGCGAGACTTCACCGAAGCAAATTCAAGAATTCAAGAAAGCGGACGTTTTGCAGTTCAATATTTAAGTCGAGATATTCGTATGGTTGGTTATCGTGGCTGCGTTAGCAATGAAGCCCCAATAACAAATGTCATCGCAAAAAATCTCCCCGCTGGTTATGATCCACTACAAGTTGAACTAGGTGGTTATGAAATAACCTCAGGTTGGAATACCGATACCCCCTTTGCAAATGCAGCGGCGATAACCAATAGAATCCGTACTGGAACACATGCAATATCGGTCGCAAGAATGTCAAATACTGGTGCACAACTAGCTGAAAATCAATCAGATAGTTCTGCCAATATAAAAATCGCAGAATCATCAAATTTAGGGTTAGATCAAAATGATATTGTGTACGTATCTGATTGTATAAACGCCGATATTTTTAGCATAAGTAATACCCCAACTAAAAAAGATGGTAAAGTCACTTTAACCCACGCGACGGGAAGTAATACTTCAAATAACCTGAGCAAGGCCTATCAAAGCAACGCAAATATAGCCAGATATCAATCCCATTTATATTTTATTGGCGATACTAACAGAACCAATAAACAAGGTGCGGTTATCTACGCGTTATATGAAGCGCAAGTTGATTATACCTCCTCCACTACATCATATATTGTTAATGAGCTTATTGAAGGTGTTGAAAATATGCAGATTCGTTATGGTGAATTACTTGCAACTAACAATATAAAGTATGTAGGTAGCAATGACGTAACAGATATGAGCAATGTTATATCTGTTCAAATTGGCTTATTAATTACCAGTCAACAAGAAGTTCGCCAATCCACTGACAATCAAACATATTACCTAGCTCAACAGGAAATAGGCATTACTGGCACTGCGCCACATGCACGAGACACACGTATGCGTCATGCATTTAATAGTACAATTCAAATTAGAAATAGGCGGCTATAAATGAAGTACTCTATTAATAAAGAACGCGGCGCTGTATTAGTTATATGTTTAGTTGTGCTCGCTGTTATCACCCTTATCGCCGTTTCAGAATTAAGTAAGGCAGGCGATCAGTCACGCATGGCTACAAATTCACAGCAATACAATCAAACATTCCAAGCCGCTGAAAGTGCAATGGATCATGCAATGAAGATGATTAGTGAACAAACAACTGCCAATGAGACAAATATGGCAGCTCTTGGCAGTGCAATAAATGTAGAAGACGGTTCTGAAATCGTGGTACCAAATTCAGCCCTTAGTCATAATAATATGACAGTCTCTGTAGCGTACAAAACAGAGACAGTTAATGTACTGCGTGCAGGGATATCACTCGATTCGAGTCAAAATGATTCGATGATACGCAAGGTTAATTTTACAGCAACAAGTACTGCTGTCATTGAGAACTCAGGCGCAATATCAACTATTGTACAAGGATTTACCTATGAGTAAAAATCGTGGCTTTACATTGATTGAACTAATGATTGTCGTTGCTATTATTGGCATATTAGCCACCATAGGTTACCCGAACTATCGAGCCTATGTATTACGTGCTGAAAATGCGTTAGCACAAGCAGCGCTAGTTGAGCTAGGGGTCACTTTAGAGCGGTATTACAGCGAACAAAATAGCTATAAAGATGCGGGAACAAATGTCGTTTATTCAAATACTGTGCCTGCTAATGGTCAAGATAAATCACATAACATCACATTAAGCGTCGCTGCAAATGGTGCCAGTTTCACCTTAACGGCTACACATGTCACCGATACCTCATCAACGTATAGTCTAGACAGCACAGGACTGCGTAAAAAAGGCACGGTAATTGGTTGGGAGGATTAAATAATGAAACGCATAAAGCAATCTTTAGGATATTTCATACTTGGGCTCTTTTTACCCTTAGCCTCAATTTCGACAACTCATGCCGATGATACAGAAATATTTTACTTGGGAGATACCGTAACTCCCAAGGTCATGATGATTTTAGATACTTCTTTATCCATGGGATATCACGTATCAAACAATGAAAACCGATTAACAGTAATGAAGTCCGCGATGCAAAACTTTATATCTAATGCTGAGGGAATTAATGTCGGCATTATGCGAAGTAACCAGCATACAGGGGCCGTTGTTTACCCAGTATCGAGTTTAGATACATCAATCACAGAAACACTGCAGCGTTTTGACCGTCCCTTAACAGACGATAGGAATAATTCTTATGAAAAAAGTGATGGTAGTGTTTACATAGACGTCAATGAAGCTGCAAATAATAGTCACAATAGAGTCTTGAGTTTTAGTGAAAGTAGCCGTGTTGGATTACGCTTTTCGAATATTACCATTCCCCAAGGTCACACGGTTACCAATGCATATTTACAAGTGATCCCCAGAGCCAGTTGTAGTGATTCCTGTGCTAGTTTCTCAATCAACATTAAAGGAGAGAAAACCACTAATTCAGCACAATTTACTGCGATTAATAATAATATTAGCAATCGAGTGAGAACAACGGCCCAAGTTACCGCCAACATGGCCGGTTGGGGGAGCTCAGGGTGGACACCTCCATATACAATTAGCGGCCTCCAAAGCATTGTTCAGGAAATTGTCAATCAGCCAGCTTGGCAAAGTGGCAATGCTCTAAGCTTTATTCTTGATACTTCATCCATTACAGATTCAGACCTTGGGGGTATTTCTAATGCAGCCTCATTTTATGGCAGCGCATTATTTATTGAAGTGACGCCATTTAACAGAACCATAAGCACACGTGAAAAACTAATAGAAGAATTAGATAACCAACGATTGTCATCACACACCCCTGCTGTACCAGGGCTTTTTGAAGCCGTAAAATATATGACAGGCTCGAACCTAGCAAGTACTCATAATAGCGACTTTAATACTACGCGCAGTGGCTTTGAATATAGCAACTACTTTAAGTACTTTGAACGCCTTGCCCACTCCTCGAGTTATATTAATGGCGAGGTCAGTTATCCAACAGGTTGTGTCAGTGGTTGGCTCAATGATAGTAGTTGTGCATCTATTCAAATCAATTCAAGTAATACACACCCGCCACAATATATCTCACCATTAACTGATACCTGTGAAGATGCTGAAGGCAGTATCATTATGCTTACTGATGGCGTAGCTATTCATACTTCAAGTTCATACAATAATGGGAATTGGTGGAACAATATGACTAAGGATATTAGTCAAACTATTAATAATACCAATACAGCCTGTACAGCGAGTGGTGGTTCAAGCACCGGCTATGCGACAACCTGTGGCGTTGAATTGGCTGCAAAAATTAAAACAGGTATAAGCGTCAATGGATTAACGGATCCACAAAAAATAAAACTTTATACTGTAGGTTTTAATGTGGTCGATTCATGGCTGCAAGACATGGCCACAGCAGGCGGCGGCAGTTATAAAACAGCGACCAATAGTGCGGATCTTTTAACGGCATTTCAGGATATTCAGGGGGATATCATTAAAGAAGCCGTCACATTCTCAAATACATCGGTTACGTTAAGCAGCGGTAATCAGTTAAACCATAATGATAATCTATATTACGCATTATTCACGCCTAACGAACTGACCTCGTGGCGTGGCAATCTCAAGCATTATAAGCTCAGTAAAAGCGGCAACGTTGTTGATGCTAATAGAGTTGCAGCAACGAACCCAGCGACAGGACTATTTGTAGACACAGCTAAAAGTTTTTGGAGCGCATCTGCAGATGGGGCTCAAGTGACCAGCGGCGGTGCAGCTGAAAGGCTACAATCAGTGACTCGTAACATATATACTAACGCAGGTTCTGGCTTAACTAAACTAAACGACACATCAAATACGGCAATCACAGCCGCAGATTTCACGTTAATTAGTGACGACCAAAAAGAAGATCACATTCAATGGATGCTTAATAACAAAACCATTGCAGACCCTCTACATTCAGCGCCAATTGAAATGTCGTATGGCGAAGATGGATCAGTGATTTATTTTGGTGATAACCAAGGCTATATTCACGCCATTGATGCGGCCACTGGTAATGAACTTTGGGCATTTATCCCTAAAGAGCTACTCAAAAATCAACCGACAATTCGATTAAACCCCAAAACAGCAAATCATACTTACGGTATGGATGGCAAAATAGTTAAATGGAAGGAAAGTGGCCGAAAATACATTGTTAGCGGCATGCGGCGCGGTGGTAAGGGCTACTATGCCCTTGATGTCACCAATAGAACAGTGCCTAGTTTGAAATGGACAATAGCTAGAGACAGAAATGGTTATTCTGAGCTCGGGCAAACATGGTCAACGCCCATCAAAACCAAGATTGTAAGCGGTAGTTCGACAAAAAGCGTTTTAATATTCGGTGGTGGTTACGATGTTCAACAAGATTCAGTCACAACACGTACCGGTGATAATGAAGGTGATGGTTTATATATTGTCGATGCGAGTGACGGCAGTGTCGTTGCCAAAAAAACTAACCTTGGCTACTCGATTCCTTCTGACGTAAAAACCATTGATATCGATGGGGATGGTGCTACCGATCAAGTTTATGTCGGTGATATGGGTGGGCGAGTATTGCGATTTGATCTAGATGGTGCCAGCACATTAAAAGGCAATATAATCGCCAATATTGCTAGTACAGGGCAAATTAATAATCGACGCTTTTATCATGCGCCTGACGTATCGGTTCTAGCACATACAGGTGGTTCCCAATTAGCCGTCGCGATCGGTTCCGGCTTTCATGCTCATCCTAACAGTGCTGCTATTCAAGACAATTTTTATATGTTTAAGCAACCCTTAGCACAACCAAAGTCTGCTACACTGATTACCCAATCTGACTTGTTAGAAGCAACTCTAACGATTGATAATGAAATATTAGCGGCTAAAAAAGGCTGGTATTTACCATTAAACAGTGGTGGAGAGAAAGTCTTAGCGTCAAGTTTAACCTTTGAAAGTGCAGTTTGGTTCACCACATTCCAACCATCTATTGGCACCAACAGATGTATTGTCAAACGAGGTACTTCTCGTTTATATCGCGTCAATATATCGAACGGCACACCAAACTATAAAGATGCAATACCAGACGTGACTGATGGGAAAATTGATTTATCAAAAAGTTGTACCAACACAACCTGTACCATTACTGATCGATATGTTGAATTAGAAAATGCTTCAATCCCACCAAGCCCAGTGTTGATTCATGTTAATGATCCTGAAGACACATCAGAAGGAAGTGGAAGTATTGTGTGTATCGGCACTTATTGTAAAGAGCTTCCTAAACGAACGAGTAAAATGAATTATTGGCGAGAAAGCCATTAAGTTTAGCGACTTAATTATATTTCATAAGATGAATTACCTGTGTACAGGCTAAAAATTTAGCTTGAACACCTATTACCGCATTTCTGTTCGGTAATGTGGCCGAGGTTAATCAAGCTTTAAATAAGTCGGACGGGAAATAATATAAACACTGACACAAAGTGCGATCGTTAATAGCAGTAATTTAACCCAAATTATGCCAACAAAAAATATCACACTTAAGCCAATAGAAAGCCATAGCAACAATACCGTACTAATTTTAACGCGTTTTGTCATGCCACGCCCGCTCTGAAAATTAGTGATATATTCACCGAACCACGGATGATTCATAAGCCAATGGTGAAAATGAGGTGAACTGCGAGAAAAACAAAATGCAGCGAGCAACAAAAAGGGAGTGGTTGGTAAAAGAGGTAATACGATACCAACAATACCTAATGTAACAGCCACCCACCCGACAGCTAATAACCCTAAGCGTTTAAAAGAGTAAATGGAAGCTGATGTGGCGAGAGGCTCTTTACTCATTATTGTTCGCTATTATTAACGTATTGAACCTTTAATAGCTCTCCCATGTATTCAACTTCATCATCATGGTAAACTTTTTTACGTTTTCTTGTTTCAATTAAGCCATTTAGCAAGACTTCACCATTAGCGATACGAATTTTAGCTTCACCGCCGCCTTCTACTAAGTTCTCTATTTTTAATATCTTATAAAGCTCTATAGGCTCTACATTAACTTCAACAATAGTCGCTTGCGGCGCTGATGTTTCAACCGCTGGCTTTTTACGACGTCCAATAACCATAACAAGAACCTTTAAACACAATAGTAATGGCCGCTAGCATAGCGATTTTATGTGAATTTGTAACTTACAAAGTGAAATAATTTGTCATTACTTTATAAAGCTCTGTCCCTTGGTTCACACTTGCAGATGCAAAATGTAACACAGGAATGCAATTATCAGGTGCGTTAACCGACGTTATGCAGTCATCAAAGCCATAACGTTCCATATGTAACATTTGCACTAAAGGCTGACCTGCTTTAATTGGCTGACCAAAGGGAGCTAAATACTCAACTAAACCACTTTGCGGCGCATAAAGGGCTCGATAATCTTTAAGCTCACAAGCATAACGTGTCATATCAGCCGGATTAAATTGCGTTGCTTTTATAACGCCGCTCGATTGTAAATAAGCCAAAATGCTATGGCTATCTTTTTTAGCCTCTTCAAGAGATAACCACTCTTGAGATCCAAGCTCTAAGGTAAACGCATCAACCTGCACATCAATCTTTCTGCCTTGCCTTTCATAGGCTTGTTGTAAGTGCCACCAAGGACAAAATGCAGCTTCGTCCATTGCACCATCAAAATCACTAGGTATAAACAAGACATGAGGAATATCAAATAGTTTTGCCTTATCTTTTGCATATTCAGGGCAATATAAATGTCTCGAAGATATGGGGCCAGTATGTAAGTCCAACACAATATCAGCATCTAGAGCCATCCGCTGAAGCTGAGCGCATAACAGTTGGGATGTCTTTGCTCCATAGGGATTATTTAATCGCTGGGCTGCTAAATCTTCAATTAACAATTGTCTAAATTTTTGGTTGATTGTACTTTCATCTAAATCAGGGTGTTGTGAAGCAAAATCGACGGGCAACTGTGGGTTAAAATGATAGCCGCGATTCCAATTCTCTCCGGTTATAGCATCGAACCGTCCTAGGGTAAATTCACCACTTTTTTGATTACAACCAATAGGGTTAGCCAGTGGTACCAGTGTGATGTTTCCAAAACAGGTTAATGATTTTAGCTGTTCGAGTAACTGAAAAATAACCGCGTTACCCTGCACTTCTGCCCCATGCATATTCGCTTGAATATAAACATTGGGACCGTCACCATTACCTTTGATTTGATAGACAGGTACCGTAAGTGGTTGCCCTGTTGCAACAACCGCTACTTCAAGTGTTGAAGATTCAATGTGAGTTACTGACATAATTTCTCTCTAAATTTTAATCAACTTTTTAATACAAATAGCTAGCAGCAGGTAATGCGGGTCGGATAATGTCGATATTTCCTTGCTCAATCACTATTTCAGCTGGCAGTTCATGACATAAGAAAAATGGCATGGATTCTGTAAAACCATAGGCACCACATTGAGAAAAAATTAACTTATCTCCAACAGTTAGATCACTAGGCAATTCAAAATAGCCCAATTTATCTAGGCTGGTACACAAGGGGCCATGGATATGATAATCATCATTAATGACACGCGTATCACGCATTAATGAAACCGGAAATGGTTGCTGAGTAATGGCAGGTCTTAACAAATGGTTAATTCCTCCCTGCAATACAGCCATGTTTTGTTGATAGTTTTCTTTAACATCGACGACTTGTGCAATGTAATAGCCAAATTCCCCAACAGCATAACGCCCTAGTTCTAGCCATAATTGGTCGACACCAGCCGAACTTTTAATGTCTTTAAGTGCATGCTTTAGCTCAGGCCATTCAAGCTGACGATCATCTCCGTCATAAGCGATACCTAATCCACCACCAAGATCAAGCACCTTGAGTTCAAACTGCAAATCAGCTGCTAGAGACATAAGGGGCTTAATCATCGCTTGCCACAATGAAATAAGTCGTTTTACATCAAGCATATTTCCCCATTGAAAAATATGAAGACCAATAATATCAAGATGTTCAAACGAGGCTACATCAATAGTCCGCCATTCATCTGCACCTAATCCAAAAGGGGTTAACTCGTTACCACCTAATGGATTAGAGTCACTTTGTTCAAACCGTAATTGAACCCGCAATAAAATTGATGGCCGAACACCAAAAATTTTAGCTTGTTGATTGATAAGCTTTAACTGATTTTCACTTTCCACCACAAAGGTATTTACGCCTTGACTAAGAAAATGCTTTACCTGCTTGATCGTCTTAGCTGGTCCCGTATTTAAAATACGATCACTGCTAATGCCTTGGGCTAACACTTGATCAAGCTCGCCCGAGCTGGCGACATCAAAATTCATACCTTGTTTATCAAGCGTTTGAATAATGCGCGACAGCGGGTTAGCTTTCACCGCAAACCACAGCTTAATATCGTCATTCACTAAGCTATTAATGTGTGACGCTAAGCCATCTATATCATAAACATAAAATGGGGCAATTTGTGTATCAGCAAACGTTGACAACGCTTGCTGATATTTTTTCATAAATACCTGCTGGTGCGACATTATCTTAACGCCTGCTCTAATGCTAATGCTGCATCACTTTGGCTATCACGGTATTTAATAATAATAGGACATTGCATAGACAAACCTTGTTTTCTGCCCCACTCACTATTTAATGGTCGCGTGCCTGGAATAACAATGGCGTTAGGCGGAATAGGAGCGCCTTTTTCTAACATCACTTCGTTCACTGCATCATAAACAGGAATTGAAGCAGACAATGTCACACTGGGTGCCAAGACTGCGCCCTCTTGTACAACAACACCTTCTACTAATATACAACCTGCACTAATAAACGCATTATCTTCAACGACAACAGGTGAAGCACCAATTGGCTCAAGTACACCGCCAATTTGAACACCAGCTGATAAATGTACATTTTTACCAATTTGTGCACATGAACCCACCAATGCATGGGAATCAACCATGGTGCCGCTATCAACAAATGCTCCAATATTAATATAAGCTGGCGGCATAATAATGACACCAGCAGCCACATGGGCACCGCGCCTAACTGACGAGCCGCCAGGTACTAAACGCACATTATCCGCTGTTGTAAATTGACGCGGAGCCAAATTATTCTTATCGACAAACCCTGAATAAGCGCCATCAAACTCAATGTTTTCACCCGCTTTGAATGCAGCTAAAATCGCTTGTTTAACCTCGACATTTGCCTGCCAAACACCATTTTCGTCTTTAGTTGCACTTCTTAAATTACCGCTTTCTAATTGTTCTAATACTTGTTGCCAATTCATTGCTAAAACCTTGTAATAATCATTATTAATATTATGCATTGTGACTTTCATGCCATTGCATAATTGCTGTATCTGCTTGTTGGATTGCCCGATGACACGACAGCTCATTATGGGTGAGTGGTAAACGTAGTAATGGTGAGTTAATTTGTGAGCGCTGATGCATTAAGACTTTAACCGGAATGGGATTGGCCACCGTAAATAATGATTCAATCGCCCTTTTCCACAAATTAAACTCAGTGTTAATAGGCTGCGCTAAACATTGAGAAACATAAAGCTGCGTCGCTTGTGGCCATGCGTTAGCGCAGACAGATACGAGCCCAGCTGCACCAATTAGGGTAAATTCAGGTAACAAAGCATCATCACCACTAAAAATAGCAATATCTGGCAAAGCCTGTTTAAACTCATTAAATTTAGCGGCACTGCCACTGGCTTCTTTCACTGCCCAAAAGTTGTCTTCATCGAGTAAGTTAACTAATGCTAAAGGAGCGAGTTCGACACCACTACGTGAAGGCACGTTGTACAACATACAAGGAAGCTTACTTGCTTTAAGTAGCGCTCTAAACCATTGCTCTTGCCCCACGGGGCCGGGCTTTGCGTAAAGCGGCGCTGCCAATAAATAGGCATCGATAGGTAGTTCATTACAAAATTCAATCCAGCGTATTTGTGTTTGAAGGTTATAACCGCCAACAGCTACCATTATTGGTGAATCCGGTTGATGCTGACAGACAAAGCGAACCATTTTCTCTTGCTCAGCTTCACACAAGGCTAAACCTTCCCCTGTGCTGCCCAATAAAAGAATGCCG
>Ga0105354_1001119_pt1 | contig 16602 bp, 21 predicted proteins | sample GOMGulsemesocosm_FD_83658 | JGI IMG/M metagenome (GOLD analysis project Ga0105354, IMG submission 83658) | Methane-oxidizing microbial communities from mesocosms in the Gulf of Mexico - GOM9B Gulf of Mexico | ecosystem: Environmental > Aquatic > Marine > Cold seeps | place: USA: Gulf of America...
ACAGCATATAAAAAATTGTTTACTTTAGTGCTTAAGTTATGGAAGTTGCTTATTTACTTACTGCTGAAATTCCTTCGGAATTTCATTGCGCGCAAATCACAACTTTCCATATCCAACAACGTTGTAGCCAATTAAACCAAAATGCTCGGAATTTCAACATATAAGCCAAAATTTCATACCACAGCCGAAAGTTTCAAAAGTGAGTTTGAACAAACTCTGTCTGAACTTATCGGAAAGAGAATTGAAAGGTTTTGGGTAATGTGGGATACTAAAGAAAATGAATGGCTAACTGATGGACCAATAATTCTGAAAATCGACGGAAAAAGATTTGAATTTACTGCTTATCAATTGGACGAATTTAGTTTAACAATTAATTCTTTTGAACTGACTGATGAATTGAATTGGTATGGAATGGGAAGTGAAATGCCATTAATATGGAAAGAAAACGGAAATTCTGAATTGATAAAAAACTTGAATAAAGTGATAATTGGAATTAATATTCTGACCTATAATTTTTTGAGTGAATCAGTGGAAACTGGCGAGAAATACGAAACTGGTGATATGCTAACTGGAATTGAATTCATACTGGAAAAAGAATCGGAATCTGATAATGAAAATTTCTTTACGATTTTTAATAATCTTGACCAAAATGGAATTGAAAAGACTGAAATAAATCACGAAAATCAAATAAAACGAATAAAAATAACTGGCTACAACAACGTGTATAATTAATTGCTTTGGTCATTGCCTATTTGGAAAATTCCTTCGGAATTTTCTCGCGTTCGTTTTTGTTTACTAAATTAGTTGCTTAAACACGCAACTAACCATACACAAAACCGTTAGCAACAAGCAAAACAGAACATAAATGAAAAATATATTTGACAAATCTATCTCTGACGAAACAATTGAAAGAATCAATTTATTAAAATCCGAATCCCAACCTAATTGGGGAAAAATGTCAATCGGACAAATGTTGGCTCATTGCAATGTGACCTATGAACTTGTATTTGAAAATAAACACTCAAAACCGAAAGGATTTAAAAAGTGGATGCTTAAAACATTTGTCAAAAACATAGTCGTTGGTGAAAAATCGTATAAAAAAAATAGTCGGACAGCACCCGAATTTCTTATAACTGAAGAAAGAAATTTTAAATCTGAAAAAGAACGCCTGATAGCATATATAAGGAAAACACAAGAATTAGGGGCAGATTATTTTAATGGAAAGGAGTCTCATTCCTTTGGAAAATTGACCAAAGAAGAATGGAATAATATGTTTTACAAGCACATTGACCACCATTTAAATCAATTTGGAGTATGAGTAAAGAAGAAACATTATATCTTTCTATCGGACAAAACTTGAAAGATGCTGAACAAAGCCAAATGTTTGGAAAACCTTGTTTTAAAGTAAACAAAAAAGCATTCGTGTGCTTTTTCCAGAATGAAATGGTATTTAAACTGTCAGGAGAAACTCATAGTGAAGCATTGAGTTTAGACGGTTCTCAACTTTTTGACCCTTCTGGAAAAAAACGACCTATGAAAGAATGGGTTCAAGTACCTTTTGACTATTCAGAGAATTGGGCAGAATACGCAAAATTAGCGATGGAATATGTAAGTGGAAAATAAAGCCAGTTGCTAACAATGTATAAAAATAATAGCGGTTTTAATGCCACATTCAAAGTGAGTACCTTTGTACAAAGTTTAATTATAGACTGAAAGATTAGAGCCTTGAAATCCGCTACTATTCTTATACTAAACGTTTTAAGCAAGCTGAAAACAAGATTGTAACTTTAACGAAAAACAGTAAAAAGTGAGAAAATTAAAACTTCAAATTCAACTCTCGATTGATGGATTCATTTCTGGTCCAAACGGAGAAATGGACTGGATGATTTGGAATTGGGATGAAGAACTAAAGAACTTCGTCAAAGAAATAACAGAATCGACTGACACCATTGTATTAGGACGAAAACTTGCTGAAGGATTTATTCCACATTGGAAATCCAACAAAGAATTGGAAGGTGCTGAAAAAATTAATAACTCAAATAAAATAGTTTTTACAAAAACACTCGAAAATACTGAATGGGAAAATACCCTTTTGGAAAAAGGAGATTTAGTCGAAAAAATAGAAAAATTAAAGTCCTCAACTGGAAATGAAATAATTGCCTATGGAGGTGGCGAATTTGTTTCTTCACTAATTAGAGAAAATTTAATTGACGAATATTATTTTTTCATAAATCCTTCGATTTTGGGGAAAGGAATGCCAATATTTGAGAAAGTTGATTATAAAACTGAATTAAAATTGGAAAGTGCAAAAGCCTACGAATGTGGAATAACAGTTTTGACATATAAAAAGTAAAAGCCAGCTTACAACAACGTGTATAATTAATTGCTTTGGTCGTTGCTTATTTGGAAAATTCCTTCGGAATTTTCTCGCGTTCGTTATTGTTTACTAAATTAGTTGCTTAAACACGCAACTAACCATACACAAAACCGTTGTGAGTAATTTGAACTCACTCAAACTAACCCAAAAAATTTAATGAAATCAGACAGTTTTGAAAATTTTGGTAGATATAAAAATTTAGTTGGCGAAAAGTTGGCTGAATTCATATTGGAATTTGAAAATGCGCCTGAAAAAATAAAGGAATTGCTTCATTACCAATCTGTAATTAATGCATCTAATAAAATAATTCGGTTCAACAATTCTGAAGCGAATGCTCTGAAAGATAAACTAATTGAGTATTTTGAATTAGTAAAAGAAATATACTTCTCGATAGACGAAAACAACTATTCTGAAATTCAAAAACAGAAAATGGAAAGTAGGAAAAGATACAATAAGTACATTTATCCCGTTGGTTCTCACTTAATGTTTGAAAGTGAGTTTAGGACTAAACTTCCAATTGGATTTTATGTGTTTATTGGAATTATAGCTGATTTAATTATCTACTATAATTTCACCAAAGAAATAGTTCCTCTCGCCACGATTGTCTTCATCGGAATTGGAATTTTATTTAGGAAAAGTAAAAAGAATAATGATAATGTGTTCGCACCATTTAAATAAAAAAACTACGCACAACAACGTATAAAATTAATTGCTTGGTACGAGCCTACTTACGAAAATCATCGCGGATTTTCTATTCGGTTTTTATTTGCTAAATTAGTTGCTTAAACACGCAACTAACCATCTACAACAACGTTAGCTTTAATGCCAAAAAACGAAATATGAAAAACATCAAAAATGAAGAACAGAAAAAACCTTCAAAGAAGAAATTAATAATATTGACTATTCTGTGGTTCTTTAGCACAGGTACTTTCCTACTATTAATGACTGATTTTTTCAAGGAATCACCATTTAAAAGTAGTTATGTAGGATTTTTTATGATATTGTTCGTTTCGGCTTTTGGTATTATTAAAATATATTCTAACTATCGAAAATCTAAATCTGTTTTATAGAAAAAAATCACATTAGAAACTTTAGTTTGTTTGCGGAATTTGAATCTGAATTGGAAACTCGGAATCTCACTCAAACGGAATTAATCAAGTTTCGGAATTGCTCACTGAAATCGGAATTGAAAAATATTGTGGAAATTTAGCAAGTTTGCGGAATTAAAAGCTGACTGAAAAAGAAAATCGGAACGAAAAATTATGCAGACAAAAAGCACTAGAAGCCAACAACGTATAAAATTAATTGCTTGGTACGAGCCTACTTACGAAAATCCTCGCGGATTTTCTAGTCGGTTAGTATTTGCTAACTTTAGTGCTTAAACACGACACTAATCATACACAAGACCGTTAGCGGTCAGGCAAGGAAAACGAAATCAGACGCAAATATTATATCACATAATGGAACATAGAAATTTGAAAACCTTCCCTATATTGACAACTGAAAGATTGACTCTTCGACAATTATCTGACAACGATGTCCAGGAAATATTTATTCTTCGTTCTGACGCTTTAATAAACAAATATCTTGACAGAAATCCAAGTAAGACACTGGAAGACGCATTGGAATTTATTAAGAAGATAAAAAACAACAGCCTTTCTTATTGGGCAATTCAACAAAAAGGAAACAAAAAACTTGTTGGGACAATTTGTCTTTTCGACATTTCAGCAGAACTTAAAAAATGTGAAATTGGATATGAACTTTTAACTGAATATCAAGGAAAAGGAATTATGAGAGAAACAGTGAAAAAAATAATTGAATATTCAACTCAAACACTCGGACTAAAAACAATTGATGCTTATACACATAAGGACAACCAAAGTTCAACCAATCTACTTAAAGAATTGAAATTTAAAAGTACTGATAGAATTGATGAGACAAATTCAAATTTGATTTTATTCCGACTGAACATTAGTAATAAAAATAAATAAGTGGAAAAAAGCCCGAACCGCTAACACCCTATATAATTTATTGCTTGGTTCTAGCCTACTTACAAAAATCCTCGCGGACTTTCTATTCGGTTTTTATTTACTAAATTAGTTGCTTAAACACGTAACTAACCATACACAAGCACGTTACCTTCAATTTGAGAAAACGAAATAATGAAAAATATAGTCAAATGAAAAAAATACTAATCCTTCTCTTTTCAGTCTTTCTGACCTCAATTGCATTCGGACAAGAGAAAAGAGTTGTATCGAAAATTGATTCAACAAAAACACCTGAATTAGTTCTAATCCAAGAATTAATTGTAAAAGCACCAATAGATTCTGTTTGGAATGCTTACACTACAAAAAAAGGTTGGGAAAATTGGGCTGTACCACTTGCGGAAGTTGACCTGAAAGTTGGTGGATATATCAAAACGAATTATAATAAACAAGGTAAAATTGGAGATAGCACTACAATTATTACTCACATCATAAATTACGTGCCAAAAAGACTTCTGACTTTACAAGCAGAAATAACCGATAATTTCCCTGAATTTATGAAAGATGATGCCAAGGATTTTTTCAATGTCATTTATTTTGACGAGTTAGAAAATGGACACACCAATATTAAATCATTCGGAATTGGATATAAAAACAATCCGAAATACTTGTCATTAATGAATTATTTCATTCCAGCCAATGAAAAAACTTTAATGAATTTAATCGCTTACTTGGAAAAAAAGTACTGAAAATAAAAACTGTGGGCAACAACGTGTATAATTAAGGCTGGTTCTAGCCTACTTACTAAAGTCCTCGCGGACTTTCTATCTGTGATTTATTTGATAAATTAGTTGCTTAACCACGCAACTAACCAGATACAAACACGTTGTAAAACATTTAAAATCAAAACATGAAAAACATAATTTTGCTAGTTTTCACAGTACTTATATTGGGATGTAATTCTAAAAAGAAGAAAGAAGAACCTATTTCAAATTCTCACGAGAAAAATGATCTTAGTGATTCACCACTATTCAATACAGAAATTGTTGAACCTACAAAATTATTTGATAATATTTACTTTGTTGGTTATGGAGGTGTGGGAGCATTTATTGTAAATACTACACAAGGAATAATATTAATAGACGCCATGTGGACTAATGATGATGCAAAGAATGTTATTATTCCTGGCATAGAAAAACTTGGATTAAACCCTAAAGATATTAAGTACCTATTGGTTACTCACGAGCATGCCGATCATTATGGTGGCGCTAATTATATTGAGAAAACCTATAAATCCAAAATTCTAATGAGCGAAGTTGCTTGGAATAGTATTCACGATCCCAATGCACTTGTTTTAGTAGATCCTTTTGGAAATAAATCAAGTGATTTACCACTACCACAATCCTATCAAAAAGTAGTTGATAAAGAAATTATATCTCTTGGGGAAACTAACATAAAAGTATTGTTAACACCAGGCCATACTAAAGGTGCTATTTCATTAGTAATCAATACAACTGATAATAATATTGATCACGATGTTTCAATATGGGGAGGAACAGGATTACCCAATACTCTAGAAGAAAATAAAAAATATCTGAAATCCCTTAATTATTTTGAATCATTTGCGATTAAGAATGGTGTCGATGCTCAAATTTCAAACCATCCGTTTGTAAATAATTTATTAGATGATATGAAATTACTTAGATTAAGAAAATCAACAGAAAAAAATCCACTAATTTTAACAACAGAAGAGTTCAAAAGAAATATCGATACAGCTTTAAGAAAAAGTGTAATTGAGAAAATAAACAGTTATCAATAACCACATAACTGAAGTCTTTATTGAAAAAACGTTTTACAACACCGTAAATATTTAATTGCTTTGGCTAGTGCTTATTTGGAAAATTTATTCGGAATTTTCTCGCGTTCGTTTTTGTTTACTAAATTAGGTACTTAAACACGTAACAAACCATAAACATCAACCTAGCCAATATTGACAAAAAATAGAATTTAACAGTATGATTTTAATCAATACTTTTAATAAATTTTGAATATGAACTATTATCAATTAGGAATATTATTATCACAAGGTATATTAGTTTCATTATTGATTTTAATGCTATTCCACCTTCGTAAAAAACTTGGAATAGGAATACTCTTTGCATGTTTGGGGTTATTCCAATTTATGCAAGTGTTTCTTTCAAGCACAGTTTATGTTGAATTGGCAAAGAATTTCCTCGTATCACCAGGTTCATCAATTTTGTTTACTGCGTCACTTTTTGCTATCTTAATTATTTACATAAAAGAAGATGCTAGTGAAACCCGAAAAATAATTTATGCCTTGTTGATTACAAATATTGTCATGTCACTACTTATTGAATCCTTTGGTTGGAATATTAAAGAATCATCTACATACAACCCATTTAATGTTTCAACAAATCTTTTTAATAATAATGCATGGGTGTTATTTATAGGCACAATTGCGCTTTTTCTCGATTCATTATTAATCATTATTATCTATGAATTTATATCCAAACGCCTCTCAAGCCTATTTTTAAAAATTTGTTTGACCATGCTAATCGTGGTGAGTTTCGACACTACATTCTTTTCGATTACAGCATTTTGGAACTACGATAACATTAATACTATTGTAATATCGGGCTTAATTTCAAAAGGTTTTGTTGCAATTTTTTATAGTGTTATCTTTTCTATTTATTTAAAGCATTTCGACACTAGGGAATTCAAAACCAATTACTTAAAAATAAATGATGTATTCAAGCCATTAACTTACAGACAGAAATTTGAAATCGCTAAATCTGATGCTATAAAAACTTCAGAAGAAGTTAAATTGAAGGAAATTAAATATCAAACACTAACGAATACGTCTTCCGTTGGTGTTTTTCATACACTCAGTGATGGATACACAACTTTTGTCAACCCTAAATGGTGTGAGATTTCCGGTTTGTCGATGAATGAAGCTCTTGGTGATGGATGGTTTAAAGCAGTCCATCCTGATGATATTGAAAAAGTTAAAAAGGAATGGAAACTGGCAACCATTGAGAATAGAACATCCGAAACTCAATATCGTTTTTTGTTAAGTGATGGTTCAACTAAATGGGTATTGGGTCGTGCTGCTCCAGAAATAAACGACAATAATCAAATAATAGGATATGTTGGTACCATTACGGACATCACTGATATAAAACTATTTGAGAAAGAGCAAATTTTATTAAAAGAAAAAGCAGAAGAAAACGAAAAAGAAATTCAAAAACATAAAAACCACCTCGAAGACTTAGTTAAAAAAAGGACAAAAGACCTTGAAGAAAAAAACAAAGAACTTGAATCATTTAACAAGTTTTTTATTAATAGGGAATTAAGGATAAAAGAATTGAAAGATAAAGTGAAAGAACTTGAAAGCAAAATTCAATAAAGAAAAAAACTGAAAATATTTTGGATTATTCACTTAATAAGACATTCCAAAAACACAGCACATGGCTGTAACAATGTGTCCTACTTAGTGGTGGGTAAAGTAATAAATATCAAAGTTTGTAGCTCGCATCTATACCATTAAAGTTTATTAGCAAGTAGCTACTAAATTTGCCACTACGCATACACTAACTATTGTTAATAATTAATAATCGTATAACTAAATGAAATTTTCTAATACCGCTAAATTCATCATCCCAATTATATTATTTATTTATGCTTGTAAAGAAAATAATACAGAAAAAAACATTGATAGTAAAAAGGCACAAATTGAACGTGATATTACAATTAATAAAGAGAAAACTAACCCAACAGATTTAGCTAGTGATACTGATAAAGATTTATTTATGTGGGAAGTTTTAAATAGTTATGGGGCTGACACATTAGCTCTTGATATTATTGAATTTGGTAATAATAAATACCTTCAAGATAAAACTCAATTATTTATAGATTCATTGCTACAAATCAGTCCAAAACATTATACTGGAAATGAATTAAACAAAATTCAAGAAAAAATTTTACAGATAAACAACAACACAAATAAAAATGACCTTTTCGAGGTTAAAAATTCATTAATATCATACGTTAATTTATCCGATAATTTTTACTCCATTATACTTCGTAGTTCTGATGTATCCTATGATTTTTATTCATTAATCACCTACAATAAAGGGGGAGAAAAAATTGACGAATTCAATATTGGTGGTGGTGCCATAGAGGGTACGCAAATAGACTTTAAATTTTATCCAAATTATATCAAAATTATAAATGCTGAACCTACAGATCTATATGATATTGATGATAGACAAATTTATGATGTTACTATGAAAAAATTATTACGGATTGATAATGATGGTGAAATTAAAAATGTTAAAACGCCTGATTCTATAGTCACAAAGTATAAAACAAATAACGTCTCAATTAAACAACAAAAAATTGTAGGAACTTATAAATTTGGTAAAAATATCGAAACAGAAAATTGTGGAGAGATATTAATAAAGCCTTGTTCAAACAACAGTGTTTATATATACCATAGCATAACCAAAGCAGCTCCAAGCTATCAAACAACATCTCTATTAACCGAAATAAAAATAGAAGATAATATTAGTTATTATCAAGATTCTTTAGGGAATCTAAAGTATAAATTTGAATTCAAAAATGATTCTATTTTCATCTCAGGAATAGGCCCTTTTGTTAAATCGAGTAATAAAATCCCTAAAATATATATTCAAGGTAATGGAAAACATGTCCCAATATCAAAACAAGTCAATTCTTTTAAAATAAACTATTATTAAAAACTACTATTACCAACAATAGCTATAAGTAATGGCTCGTTTTTCCTTACTTTGGAAATTCTACAGAATTTCCATCTTGGTGTGTACTTGCAAAGTTAAATGCTAACTTACGCATCTACTCATAGCCAAGACCTTTGTCTACAATTAAACATAAACTATGAAAAAGATATTGAAAGCTAGTTTGATTATAATAATTTTTATTCTAATTTCATATATTTACCTTAAACAAGATTTTGAGAAAAATCCACCAACATTATACAAGAATTCTCATATAATTACCCTAAATGAGAATCAACCATTTGCAGAGGCAATGTATATTGAAAATGGTAAAATAATAGAAATTGGAACCAACCAAGAACTTGAAAAATTCATTTCTAAAGACGTTAAAGTAGTAGATCTAAAAGGAGCAACAATAGTACCAGGTTTTATTGATCCACATACGCACTTCTCAATTAGTATGTTTTTATCTGAAATGCATGATTTATCTGGCTTTAAACATACATCTAATAAGGAAGTCTGGAGTAGTTTTGAAAAAATAATCAAGAACGCAGATAAAGGAGAGTGGATAATATGCAAAGGTATTGATCCAATACTGGTTAATGATTTAATTCCACCTTCGATAAAATATTTAGATAGTATCGCACCAAATAATCCTGTACTATTTTTTAGTCAAAGCTTGCATAATTATTGGGCAAATTCTAAAGCTTTTGATATTGTAAAAATAGATAAGAATACTCAAAACCCTTCTAATCAAAGTTTCTACGGAAAAGATAACAAAGGAGAACTTAATGGTTTAATTGTTGAGCAACTTGCAATAAAACCCTTTTTCGACATCTTAAAATCGGAAGTATTAACACAAAAAAAACTAATTAATGCTGCTTCAAAAGTAATGTCTGAATACGCAAAAAATGGAAACACTACAATTGTTTCTGCTGGAATTACAATTCAAGACAAAAAACCATTAATGCTATTTAACCACTTGTCTAATAAAGACCCCAAACTATTGGGAAGTATTTTAGAAAAATTTGGATACTTACCAAAAAGAAAACAAAACCCAAGACACTTTATGTATATGCGACATGATATGGGACATCTAATGCCAAAAAACAATAATAGTAGAAATGATTTTTACGATATTATTGGAATTAAACATTGGTATGATGGTTCTCCCTATATTGGCAGTATGTATTTAAACGAAGCATATATAGATTCCGATCTCTCAAACCATAAATTGCATATACCCAATGAGCATAAAGGAAAAGCATTAATTAATAAGGATGAATTGAAAAAATTTATTCTCGACTATCATAAAAAAGACTGGCAAATAGCAATTCATACACAAGGAGACGCTGCTGTAAATGATGTTGTAAATATATATGAAGAACTAGAAAAGGAACTTGATTTTTCAACTTCAAGGCATCGACTAGAACATGGTCTTCTATTTCCAATTGATAATATTAATAGAGTTAAAAAACTAAATCTTACGCCAAGCTTTCATATCAATCATTTATATTATTATGGTGATGCTTTAAAAGCAAGTTTAATTGGAAAAGATAGAGCAGAAAAAATTTTACCTTTAGCCTCTGTTAGAGATAAGGATATTAAATTTACCCTACACGCAGATCAACCTATGTTTGAAAGTCATCCTTTTAGATTAATCCAAACAGCAGTAGAGCGTAAAACATCTTCAGGAGATACGTTAGGATATAATCAAAAATTAACTGTAATGGATGCCATAAAATCCTTAACATTGGATGCAGCTTGGCAAATTAACATGGAAACTAAAATAGGCTCTTTAGAAAAAGGAAAATATGCAGATTTTGTTATTTTAGATAAGAACCCTTTAAAAGTTGATACAAATACATTGAGTAAAATTAAATGCTTAAAAACATTTATCAACGGAAATCTAGCAAATTAACTGTAAAACAACTCATAAAATCAATAGTTAGTGCTAGCTTACTTACAAAAATCCTCGTCGATTTTATTCGGTTTTTATTTGCTAAATTAGGTGCTAAATAACACCACTAATCATACAAAAACACGTTTAAGTTAAAAAATGAAACCCGATTTATGAATAAACAATTTATAATTTTTATCATTTTAATATTTTTCAATTTTGCAAGAGCACAAGAGAAACCAATTATCGGATGGATTGATAACAATGCTTTAAATATTTCAAATTCCAATCAAACTAACGACATCAATATTCCTTTTGATCGTATGTCAGAAAAATTCAAAAATGCGAGAATCTACGGGTTTGGAGAAGCATCACACCAACACAAAGATTTTTTTAATTTAAAAACAAAATTTTTCAAATATCTAGTAATTAATAATAATTTGAAAATTCTTTTTTTAGAAGAAAGTTTTGGCGGTGCATATTCAGCAAATAAATATGTTAAAAATGGAGAAGGAAATCCAGTAGAAATTATTAAAAATTTTAGACAAGGATTTTTGCATACGTCAGAAATGTTGTCTCTTATCGAATGGATTAAAACATATAATGAGAGTCAAACTATCCAAAATCAAATCCAAATTTATGGTATGGATTGCATGTTTAACTATAATATAGTATCCATACTAGAATCAATATTTCAAGAAAATAATTTTGAACTAAAAAGCAATATATTAGAGTTATTTAAAAAATATAAAGTAGAAAAATTTGAACCTTATAAAATAAAAGAGATAACAGCAGAAATTTCTCAAATTCAATCAGTACAAGACAGCATTAAAAATATATCACTTTTTAAAAATAAGCAAGATGCTCTAAATGGTCTAGAGGCTTTGAAAAGTTATATCACTTTTATGAATGAACCTACTCAAAACATTAGAGATAAAAACATGGCAGATTTAATATTTTATGCATCGGACTTTAAAAAAGCTTTTATTTCTGCACATAATTACCATATTCAAAAAACTGAATTACCACCAAAAACTTCAATCCCTTCATTAGGCAATTGGCTAGAAAAAAAAATTGGCTTAAAATATTATTCAGTAGGTTTCGATTTTGGTGTTGGTAAAGTAAAAGGATATAACAAAGACAAAAAATGGGAAGAGGCAGAAATTAATACTGTTACTAAAAACACATTTACAGAAACTTTTTTTAAATCATCAAAAGCTATTTTTTATTTTGATTTTAGTGAAGCAATTAAAGATGATAAAATGAACAATTTTTTAACAAAAAATAATTACTATTTAGGAATTGGTGGCTATGGAATTTTACCAAGACAAATTAAATATGCATTGATAAAAGGAAAATTATTTGAAATGTATGACGCCTTAATATTTGTTAAAAAAGTTACATTAAACTCATCATTAAAATAGAACTTAAAAAAAGGCCAACACATAACAACTTATATAAATAATAGTAAAATTTGGCCGAAACAAAAGATAATAACAACAATAAAATATGGTCTAAACTGAAAAATCTGCGATCTTAAAACCACTACTCTTCTTAAACATTTGAAAGATGAAAAGTTATTTGTGAAAAAAAATAGTACTCGCCTACCTCCCAAAACCCTCTCTAATTTTCTATTTGGATTGTATTTGCTAACTTAGTTACTTTAACACGCAACAAAATCATATACATAATCTTTGGGCGTAATGTAAAAATTCTACAAGTATGACAGAGTTACTAAAACATAACATCCTTAAGCACATTACACTTTCTACCAAAGAGCTAGAAAATTTTTGCATCTTATTCAACCAAAAGGACGTTAAAAAAAAGCAGTTCCTTATGCGTGAAGGAGAGGTTTGCAAGTTTGAAGGCTTTGTTACCAAAGGTCTTTTTAGAGTATTCCACATAGACAGTAACGGATTTGAACAAGTACTCTATTTTGCACAAGAAAATTGGTGGATAACCGATATTGACAGTTTTACCAATGAAACACCAACACAACTTTACATACAAGCGTTAGAGGACAGCCAAGTATTATTAATTTCAAAAAAAGACAAAGAGCTTGCTTATATCAATATCCCTAAAATAGAAAAACTCTTTAGAATCATGACTCAAAAAACGCATATCGCTTTGCAACAAAGAATGATAGACAATTTGAGTAAAACAGCAGACCAACGTTATGTAGACTTTATTCAAAAATACCCTAACCTGTTTCAACGATTAACCAACGTGCAAATTGCTGCCTACTTGGGTATAAGCCATGAGTTTTTGAGTAAAATTAGACGAAAAATTGCCAATAAATAATAGTATAAAATATATTTATTGAACTTGTTCAATGTTTTGAAGTGGATAACCGTTGCATCTTTGTACCATCATTAAAAACAGGACAAAAATGAAATCGATTATTTCAACAGTATTATTCACAATTTTAATTTTATTCAAAATGAACGCACAAGAACAAAGTTTTAAAACAATAGAAACAAGTAAATTTAAACTTCAAGTATACAACGCATCCGAAAATAGTTTTGGTGTGGCATCTGTTATTATCTCAGGTAAAAACGATGCGGTATTAATAGATGCTCAATTTACATTGGCAGAGGCAGAAAAAGTAGCACAAGACATCAAAAACTCAGGAAAAAATTTAACCACGATTTATGTGTCCCATGGTGATCCAGATTTTTATTTCGGATTAGAAGTATTCAAAAAATATTTCCCGAAGGTTACAGCTTATGCAACACCTGCAACAGTAGAACATATAAAAGCTACAGCTCAAAAAAAATTGGAAGTTTGGGGCGAAAAATTGGGTGATAAAATCACATCTAATATTATTTTACCTCAATTTTTAAAAGGAAATGCTATTGAGTTAGAAGGCGAAAAATTAGAAATCATTGGATTAGACAATTTCCCTAAAAGAACCTTTGTATGGATACCTTCAATTAAAACAGCTCTAGGTGGTATTAATGTTTTTGGCACAACATTTAATGTATGGATGGCTGATGCACAAACAACAGAGGCACGTAGTAACTGGATTTCAATTTTAAATACTATAAATGATTTAAAACCTGAAATAGTAATTCCTGCACACGCAAATACAAATTCTGACTTTACAGTTGATGCTGTAAACCACACTAAAAATTACATTCAATTTTACGAAGAAGCTTTAAAAAGCAACACCACTTCTGAAGCGTTAATAGCAACAATAAAATCAAAATATCCAAATTTAACTTTTGAAACAGCATTAGTGCTAGGAGCAAAAGTGAATACAGGAGAAATGAAATGGTAAGATTTATAATAACCATCAACTTGGCATTGCTTTTAGTAGTGTCAAGTTGTTCATTTAAACAAGAAGCAATGACAAATTTAGAAATTATAAAAAGTACGTATGAAGGTAAAACTTCAGAAGAAAACGGTAAAAATTTAGCCAAACATGTAGCTAAAAATATTAGTTGGACAGAAGCCAAAGGTTTCCCTTATGCAGGAACTTATATTGGTTTAGAAAGTATTACCCAAAATGTTTTTAAACGCTTAGGTAGCGAATGGATTGATTATAAATTTACTCCTGAAGATTATATTTCAAATGAAGACAAAGTAGTTGCATATGGCACCTATTCTGGCACCTATAAAAATACGAACAAGTATTTTGAAGCGCGTGTTGCCCATATCTGGAAACTAAACAATGGTAAAATTATCAGTTTTGAGCAGTTTGTAGACAGTAAATCAGTTGACGATGCCATCCGTTAAAACATTTAGCCTTACACCATATGTAATTTATTGTACGCACTAGCCTAATTTTCAAAATCCAGGCAAATTTTATATTAGGTTTTTGTTTAATAAATTAGGTGTTAAAACCACGTAACAAAACATACACAACAATATTGGCTACAAGCAAAAAACCAATCAGTTAAGAATATTTCTCAACGACTAAATCTCCCCAATCTGCAATAGATTGAATTAACGGAATTAAAGTTTTACCAAAATCTGTTAGTGAATATTCGACCTTTAAAGGAGGTTTTGAAGTGTAAACCTTTCTTTTAATTAAACCATCCTCTTCTAAAGCTTTTAATTGTAAGCTCAATGTTCTTTCGGTAACAGTAGGCATTGATTTTCTCAATTCGTTATACCTTAACTTTTCATTTATCAAATAAAAAAGAATAACTGTTTTCCATTTTCCGCCAATGAGTCCCATGGTTAAGCTTGCGCAGCAAGGGTATTCATTCCCTTTAAATTTAAGCATTTTTGGCTTTTTTGTTTCCATAAAAATTATACTATCATTTTTGACCGTTATTGCAAAAGTAAATGACTATACTTAATTTTGCAACTATAAAAATGATAGTTAAATAAAAAAGTAAAAAAAATGAACTTAAAAGACATCTTAAACTGGAGATACACCACCAAAGAATTTGACACAAGCAAAAAAATATCTGAATCAGATATGAAGGAAGTGAAAAATTTATTGAGAATGAGTCCATCAAGCGTAAACCTGCAACCTTGGCACTTTATTATAGCTGAATCTAAAGAAGGTAAAGAAAGAGTTGCAAAAGGGACACAAGGCTTTTTTCAATTTAATGAACCTAAAGTTTTAAATGCATCAGCTGTTGTATTGTTTTGTTCAAAAATTGATGCTGATGAAAAGTATTATCAACATATTGCAGATACGGATGATAAAAACGGAAGATTTCCAGATGAAGACATAAAAAAAGGATTTTTAGGTGCTGTAAAAACATTTGCAGGCATTCATAAATATGAATTGAAAGACCTTAATCATTGGATGGAAAAACAAGTTTATTTAAATATAGGAAGCTTTTTATTAGGAGTAGCAAGTCTAGGAATAGATGCTACACCAATGGAAGGTATTGATGTAAAAGCGTTAGACGAAGAGTTTGGGTTAAGAGAAAAAGGCTACACTTCTTTAGTAGCTGTATCAATAGGTTACAGAGCAACTTCTGATTTTAATTCTACTGAAAAAACACCAAAATCAAGATTGCCAGAAAGTGAAATAATGACAGTAATCTAAATAACAAAAACAATGAAATCAATCACTTATTTAATCTTAATTTTAGGGTTCCTTGTTTCGTGCAACAATCCAAAATCAGAAGAAAAAGCGACAGAAACTACTATTTCTCAAATTGTAGAAAACCCAACAAATAAAATTGGTTTAAGTACTGATATTATTTGGGAACAAATGAATCCAGCACGAGGAGATAAAAGCCCTTTAGCTGGAACAATTTGGGGTAATAGAAAAGACGAAGTTCCGACTGGATATATAGGGAAATTTGTAGATGGGTTTTCATCTCCACCACACATTCATAATGTAACTTATCGTGCCATTGTGATGAAAGGATTAATACATAATGACGACCCAAAAGCAGAAAATATGTGGATGCCTGTTGGCTCATTTTGGACGCAACCTGCTGGTGAACCGCATATTACTGCTGCCAAAGGAGAAGGAACAATGGCTTATATCGAAATCGATAATGGACCATATTTAGTAAAACCAACAAATGAATCTTTTGATCAAGGGGAACGCCCAATTAATATTGATGCCTCTAATATTGTTTGGCTTGACAA
>Ga0105354_1001121_pt1 | contig 16590 bp, 14 predicted proteins | sample GOMGulsemesocosm_FD_83658 | JGI IMG/M metagenome (GOLD analysis project Ga0105354, IMG submission 83658) | Methane-oxidizing microbial communities from mesocosms in the Gulf of Mexico - GOM9B Gulf of Mexico | ecosystem: Environmental > Aquatic > Marine > Cold seeps | place: USA: Gulf of America...
AAAAATAGAACAGTTCATTTAACAAATAGGAAATGGATAAGAGCAAGAAAAGGTGGGATATTTACATCAAATATTCATAATGGGGAAACAATTGAAAAAGATCAAGTTTTAGGATACATTACAGATGCATACGGAAATAGAAGTACAGTTGTAAGAGCTCCATTTGACGGCTATGTTTTTGCAATTAATAATCACCCACTAGTAAATCAAGGTGACGCATTGTTTCATATTGGGAAAAAAGCAAGTAGTTAAAACCTTCTTTCCCCTCTAGTTAATGGGGTATAAAAAATAAATAAAATATTCTGTTCAGGAATATAGAGAAGAATGATATTTTTATGTGAGAATTAAATTTTATAGTCTTTTTTTTTCTTAAAATTAGTACCATAACCGTAAGTATATCCATAATTATATGAAGTACTAAAATTAACACCATTTAGCACATAAACCATATTATTTAGCCTTGCATTTTGGTGTAATTCTTGAGAATAATTTAGCAGGTTTTTTTCTGTATATTTTGATCTGATGGTATATAATATAATATCAGCATATTTGGAAATTAACAAAGTATCAGTAACTAAAGCAATGGGAGCTGTATCAACAATAACATAATCAAATTTAGTTTTTGCTTCGTTTATCATCAATTCAAAACGATTATTCGATAACAATTCAGCAGGAGTAGGGGGTACAGCTCCTGAAAAAAGAATTTTTAAATCAAAATTTTTAAATACATCAGAATGAACATACTCTTTCCAGTCACTTTCAGGATCATTTAAGTAGGTTGAAAGACCTAGACAATTCATAGAAACATTATCCGTGTAAGCGTGTAATTGTGGGTTTCTGAAGTCAGCACCAACTAAAAGAACTTTTTTGTTTAAAGTAATATATGCTAATGCTAAATTTAAGGCTATAAATGTTTTACCTTCTCCTTTTATAGATGATGCTGTATAAATTAATTTTCCTTCACCAGTTGTGTTTAAACCTAATTTATGATCAATATTGGTTCGTAAAATTCTAAAAGCTTCAGATAATATTGAGGTATCATTAGATCCTTGAAATATTTTTTTTTGAGTAATTAAAGGTATTTCACCTAAAAAAGGAACGTTACCTATATTAGTTATAACATCTTTTTTAGTACTGACCTTAGTGTCTAGTAAAAAGTAAATATATAAGGAAACAAAAGGTATTAAAAGCCCTAACATTATTGCTCCTAAATATATGTTTTTTGGTTTTGGAGAAATAGGTTTAAAGTTAGTAATTGCATAATCAATAACTTTTATTGATGGTTCAGTAATAGCTAAGTTAACTGTAGCTTCTTCTCTTTTTTGTAATAGTAATATATATAAACTTTCTTTAATATTTTGTTGCCTTTCTATGGACCTTAAGGTTTTTTCTTTTTTTGGGATATTATAAAATAAAGTATTTGTTTTTTGTGTTATTTTTTTTGTGTTACTCAAAGCAACAGATAGTTGCATTTCATATGCATTAACTGAATTTAAAATATTTTTTTTAAATTTATTTAATTGAGAAGTTAGTAATAAACTAGTAGGATTATTAATTCCAGCACTAGTCAATATTTTTTCTCTTGTATGGATATTTTTGTTATACTGATTAATTTGCTCATTAATCCCAACGTTTTCTAAACCAATATTATTTGGTAACAAGCTGTAAATAAGTTTCTTATTCAGGGTTTTTTTTAATAATTGTGCTAGCGCTAATTGTGTGTCGATTCGCAGGACTTCCTCTTCAGCTATTGATTTCTTTTTAATTGTATACTCGGTGTCTACTTTTATATAACTTAACTGGTTACGTTGCTTGTAATTTTTTTTTATCGCTTCTATTGAATCTAATTCCCTTACTAAATACACAAATCTGTCATCAACAAAATCTATAATTCTCTGTGAAATTAATTGTCTGTCATTAATCCCATCCTGATTAAATTGTTCAATGATTTCATTTAAAATGGATTCAGACTTTATGTAATCTTTATTTTTAAGGGATAAAGAAAGGATGTCACTCTTTTTTCCTACTCTATTAATATGTAAATTTTTAGATAAAGCTGTTGTAGCTTGATATATTGGGTTGATTGCAACATGATATATTTTTCCTATGTTTTTTTTTACACCTAGGGAATCTATTGCATTGATAAAAAAGGGAAAACTATTATTTATTGTATTTAAATTATGGCTATCAATTTCCCAAGTATTTCTATCATGGCTTATTTTGTATCCCTTTTTAGTTATTTGTACAGTATAATTTAATAATTTATTATTTGAGTTCAGAGATAAAAGTCTAAAAGGAGGGTTCCATATTTCCTTTGTTGATGTTTTATCTTCTACAGAATAAGTGGTGGTTAATTCTAAATTTCGTACTACTTTTTCTAATAAACGAAAGGATTTAATAGTCTCAATTTCATTTTCTAAATTTATTTTTGAGTTTTCAAAAATGGAAGAAAGTTCATCAGAAAACTCAATACTTCTTGAGTTTTCATCAAGAATCTTAATTTCTGCAGTTGTTTGATATATTAAAGGGCTATATTTTAAGTATAAAAATGCTAGTGCTAAAGAGATAACCAATGTTACTAAAAACCAACCCCATTTTTTTAAGTATTTGAAAATATTTTCTTTTACGGTAGAAATTTCATGGTCATCTTCTATATAAAATGAGTTTTTGCTCATAAAGTTAACGAGTGATTAAAATAATTGTACTTAATAAAATTGATGCTATTGATAAAATTGCTCCTGAAGTACCTATAAATCCAGCGCTTTTGATTTTTGATTTATTCTGTTTTATTACAATTACATCATTTTGTTTTAAAAAATAATATGGAGAGTTAAACCAATCAGTTTTGGTTAGATCAAGATGTGTTATGGTACGCTTACTATCTTCTTCTCTAATTAGTAAAATATCATTTCTAATCCCATTAATAGTTAAATCACCTGCGTAACCTAATGCCTGTGGGAGAGTTATATTTTGTCCAGTAAAACTATATGTCCCAGGGGTATTTACTTCTCCTAAGATTGTTACTTTAGAGTTTAAAATTCTAACATTTATAACCGGGTTTATTATATGTCCACCTTCCTCAAGTAGTTTTTTAAGGAGTATTTCTAAGTCAGTAGTAGTTTTATGAAGAATATTTATTTTTCCTAAAATTGGAAAAGTAATATCACCATTTGATGAAACAAGATATCCCTCTAGTTTTTTTACTTCTATATCAGAAGTAACAACGTTTAGACTAGGCTTATTATTATAAGGTAAAGCAGTTTCAGGGATTAACGCACTTACATTAATATTTAATATATCATTTACCTGAATATTTGGGTTCTCATACTTTATAGTATTTAGCCCAACAGTATCTGAATTTTGAAAATAATGAATATCTTTTTTTGTGGCACATGAAGAAAAAAGGAATAGTATTAGAAAAATAATATTATTAGAAGCAATTTTATTTAGCATATTTTATAGTGGGTTAGATCTATGGTCATAAATTTAATATTAAATCATGCGGATATATTTTGAATAATTTTATGCTTTTTTATTTTACTTATTTTATAAACTGTACGAATTCGTTTATTTCGTTTGTGTAAGTAAGAAGGTAAGACAGCAAAAATATAAACTGTTAGAATTAATAAGGATAACAATATGTTAGCTTCAAATGATCGAAAACAGTATGTAATTGTTACTATAGATAAACTAAAAATACTAGAAACTATTGCTATTTGCCAGTGTTTTAATCCAAGTAATAACAATTTGTGATGTATATGATTTTTATCAGCAGAAAGAGGGTTTTTTTTAAGCTTAAGTCTTACAATGAAAACACGAATAAGATCCATTAATGGAAAACAGAAAATAGAAAGAACTAATACAATAGAATTCTCTATATGATAAATTGTTTCCACAGTTTGATTTATAGTTAAGAAACTCATCGCTTGGTAGCATAAAAGAAAACCAATAATCATAGCGCCTGTATCACCCATGAATATTTTGTTTTTTTTTGAAAAATTAAACATTAAAAATGAACCTAAAGCTCCAATTATAGAAAATGACAAAAGCATTAAAGTTTGACTTCCAGTAAGGTAAAAATATACTCCAAAAAACAAGCTAGTAATGATTCCAATACTTCCTGCTAATCCATCTACTCCATCTATAAGGTTAAATGCATTAATAATTAATATAAATATAAATAATGTAAATAGAATCGAAATGATATAGGGTAAATTTCCTATTCCAAATAAACCATATAAACTAATTATACGAATGTCTGAAAACGCTATAATACATAAAACAGCTACAGCTTGACCAATTAATTTTTGTTTTGGAGATAGGCCTATTAAATCATCTTTAAGTCCAATATAAAGTAATATGATTAAAGAGCCTAAAAGAGGGAGTAAATCATCAGGTTGAGATTGATTTCCTAAAAATGTAATTACGATTGTTATCCCTAAAAAAATCCCTAAACCGCCTAAGTTTGAAATTTTTCTCAGATGTACACTCCTAAAATTAGGTTTACTTATAAGTGCCTTAAATTTAGAAATGTGAATAATAATAGGAAACACATAATATGAAGTTATTGCAGATACGGCAATAACCAAAATAACTTGTGTTAAATTATTATTTTTTAAAAGGATGTTAACAAATAAGTCTAACATATCAATTTTATATTGGTTCCTGATTCATTAAAATGTTTAGTTTAGTTTTAAATAAATAGCTTAAAAATAATGGCGTTGATATAAAGTTCCTTCTCCATAAGCGTTTAGGTTCTTTTAATAGCCTAGGTAACCACTCTAATCCTATATTAATCCAAAAAGGGCTTGATCGTAAGACAGTACCTGCATAAAAGTCAAATACTGCGCCGATTGAGGCAATTACGGGAACCGATAATCTCTTCTGATTGTAATACACCCATTTTTCTTGTTTAGGAGCAGTCATACCTACAAATAGAATGTCTGGTTTAAATAAATTTATTTCAGACCTCATTTTAGCATTGTCTTCTTTAGAAAATTCTGATTTATAAGGAGGTGAATAGCTTTCGAATTCTATGTTAGGGTATTCTATTTTTATTTTATTTTTAATTAATTGTAGTGTATTTGCGGTAGCCCCTAAATAAAAAATTTTTTTCCCATAAACATTTGCATTCTCTAACAAGTGCTTATGTATATCAGCGCCAGCTATTTTTTTTATTTTTCTTTTTTTCAAAACCCTAGAAGCTAAAACTATACCTGAACCATCAGGAAGTAAAATATCACTTGATAATAAAGCTGTCGCAAATTTTTCGTCTTTCTTTGAAACGCAGTAAGAATGTGGATTAATTGTGTTTATAATGCATTTTTCTTGAAGGTCTATTTCAGAAATTGAATCAGAAAAAATTTTATTCGTTAAAAGTGAGTTTAAATTAATCATTATAGAACTATTTTAATTCAACTTAATAGGCAATTATAAGACTTCAACTGCAATACTCATTACTACCTAATAGTTCCTGATTTAATTAAAATGTTACCCACTTATTTTATTTTATTTAACGAATATCTATGGCTTTATTTATTTTTAAGTAGATTTTCATATGCGTTGATTAGCCTATTATAGTAGCATTCAGCGCTATAAGTGTTTTTTACTTTCTCAAAATTATTTCCTGCTAATTTTCCTGCTAATTTTTGGTCGCTCCACATTTTCTGAATATTTTCTGCTAATTTTTTAGCATTCCCAGACTCAAATAATAACCCATTAATATTATGCTCTATTATTTCAGGGAAGCCTGCCATTTTTGGTGCTATAATAGGGAGTTTATAGGCCATTGCTTCAGGAATAACCATAGGAAACCCTTCATAGCATGTGCTTGAATGTATATAAACTCTTGCTTTTTTGTAAAAATCTTTCATAGATTCCTCAGATAACATACCTCTAAGAGTAACATTTTCAGGAATAGTTAATTCTTTATGATAGCCTTCTCGTATTTCACCTGCTAATTGAAATTGAATATGAGGAAGTTGTTTAGCAGCTTCTAATAGTATGGGTATTCCTTTTTCAGGACTTATTCTTCCTGCAAAAGCAACATAATTTTTAAGTTTTGGATTATACACAACATTCTTTATTGTTTTGTCATATGAGTTTGGAATTATTTGAAATTTATTTTTAGGATACCCGTTGGATATTAGCTTGTCTTTCTGAAACTCTGTTAGACATAAAAAAACATCAACATTATCAATATAATATTTATTTTTTCGAGCCCATAAATTACGCAAAGCATAGCCTGCGCTTTTAAATAAAGAGTCTTCACAATTTTTAGTTAAACAATTTAGTTCTTTACCTTTTCCAGTACATTTTTCACAAATTTCCCCATTACTAAAAAATAAACCGTTAGGGCATAGTAAGCGGTAATTGTGAACGGTCATTGCAATAGGAATCCTCATTTTTTTAATATGAGTCAAAACTGCAGGTGAAATTAAAGGGTATAAGTTATGTATATGTACTAAATTTGGTTGCTCTTTTTTAATGAGAGTTGTTAGTTGTTTTATTGATTTAGGATTGTAAAATGCAGTAAAAAAAGCTTTCATTTTCCCATTAGGAATAGTCATTAACTCTTCACTATTCCTAAAATATGTGATCACTTGATGTCCACGGTCTTTTAATAATTTAATTTGAGACTCAACAACTGCTTCTTCTCCACTAAATTTCCCGTATTTATTATGAATTAGTAGAATTTTCATGAAGTAATTGTTTATATATTTTATTTAATTTATTGATTTTCCCTTCCCATAAAAATTTTTTTGCCCTTAAAAAAGCCCCGCGTGATAGTTGTTGTCTTAATATTTCATCTCTATATAGGTATTCTATGGCATTTTTAAAGTCTAAGATTATATTTTTAGGGGTAGTTACTGATATTTTAATGCCACAATTGTCATTAATGACGTGTGAAAAACCACAATGATCTAAGCATATTACAGGTAATCCTAAGGAGATAGCTTCCAGAGTTACTGTAGAAGTCAAATCTTTTAAACTAGTTATACAGAATAAATGACCACTTTTCATTATTTTCTCAGCTTCCAGCCTAGGAATCCAACCATACCATTTACAGTTAGTATTTATATGTAAGCTTTTTGCTAATTTTTTCCACCTTTTTGTCTCTTTACCTGTACCTAAAATGTGTAAGCTCCAATTTATATTTTTCGGTAATTTACCTAAGCTTTTTAATAATATATTCAATGCTTTACCAGATGTATGCTGACCTGACCAAACAATATTTAGATTAGAATCTACCTCCCTAATGTTTATTTTAGTTGAAACACTTTGCTCAACACCTACTTCAGTAATAATTTCAGCATCTCTATTCCATAGCTTTAAAATAGTGTTCTTAATATCTGGAGTTGCAGCAATGAGGGTATTATTAGCTCTCATGGCTGCCAGTTTTGGACGTTTTAAAAGTTGTAATTGAAGCGAATTAAAAATATTTCGACCACCGTAGAATATTTTTCCATGAAGATTAAATATAGAAAATAAGCTCCAAGGTGTATTTTTCATTCCACCAATTGGACCCCAAACAAAGGGTTTGTCAATGTTCCATAAATATCCGGGTTCTCTATATCCTACCATGTTTAATTGATGTATAAGATCAAAATTTTCTTTATTATTTAAATTTTCGGCTAATTGATAGGCTTTTTTTTGCCATTGTTTGTAAAACCAATAGTAAGAAGGCGGCCAAATTTTACGTAATTTTCTATTTCTTTTTTTTGCAATAAAATGAAAATATAAATTAGTTGCTAAATCAGGGTATTTTGTTAAATATTGTTTAATGTCACTTTCCCATTTTTCTTTTTCAACAATAACGTGTACTTCATGATGTTTACTAATCTCTTTAACAAAACGCCAGCCCATTCCAGGTTCAGATCCTCTTAAAGGGCTACACGCATAACAAGAAATAAGAATTTTATATTTTTTCATGTAAAATATATTCTAAGAGTTCTTTTTCAAAAATATAAGGACTGTTGTTTGATTTATATGTTGCAATTTCTTTGAATAAAAATAGTTGAAATAAGATTTTTATTTCTGGTATTCGTATAGTTTTAAAAATTGAATCAATAAGTTCTGCTTTTGATAATTGACTGAGCAAGCGACCAGTTTGATAGTAATATTTAATAATATCAAAATACTCAAGACCAAACTCTTCAAACTCTTCAAAGTCAAAAGGAATTACATTCGTATTTGATGTTATAAGATTCCATGGTGTAAAATCACCGTGTTCATATACTTCATAATATTCTTGTTCTGATGTATCACAAATAACATGAATCATTTTAATATAATCATATAAGCCTAGAGCCGTTAGTTTTTTTAATAAATTACTTACTCTTGGGTGTTTTTTTAATGAATGCTTTTTTGTTTTCTTGAATGAGGATAATAGAACATCTAATTTTAGTTTACTAACTATTTGTATTTCTCCCTTTACCTCTTTGAGGAGTATAAAAGGGGAGCCCTTATAGTTATCAAACAAAATTAGAGGCGCTACAATATTTTGTTTAGAAAGGACGTCTATTGCTTTTTTTTCATTTAATAATCGACTAGCTCCAATGTCATTTAAAGGGAATTTAAGGTAGCCATACACCTTATTTTTAGCTTGTAACTGAAGTACTACTTTGTCTTTTTCAGTAGCAAAATATATAGATGTAATGAGTGTTATTTCTAATTTTCGTTCCAGATATTTAACAAACTCTGAAGTAGGTTTTAAATTAGTAAACCTTAATTTATTAGCAACAGTATTACAGTTTACATATAACTTTGACGCTATACTTTTAAGTATCTTAGCTTTTCTTGAAAAAGGATTATATAGTTTAAAAGCATTTTTAGCAACGTCAATATTATCAACAGCTAATGCTACTTTTGGATTCTTTTTAGTTGGTAAATATAAGTAGTTATTTTTTGAAAAAAAGTTAATATCGTTCATGCATTTTGTTCATTAAAAGATGAATAATTTCTGTAGTTATCACATTTGGTTTTCGATCGACATTGATATGAAAATAACGTTTATTATCTACCAAAGATTGATAGGCATTAATTTGCCTTTTAAGTTCGCTATAAGGCACTTCTTTTTTTCTTTGATGAATTACACTAGCATTAGCTGTCAACACAAAATATAACTCTGGTTTAGGTATAATAATGCGCACTAACTTAGCTACTTTAATTCGTCCTCCATAGCGATAACGTTTGTTGTCTACCAATAAATCATCATAGAACCTATCAAAAATAACTAAAGAAGATTTGATTTTTAAAGTGATGATGTTTTTTACCCATCCAAAATTGTATTGTTTTATAAAATATAGCAATTTCATGTAAGATTTTAAGCTAGAATATGGTTCAAATTTATGAGGTTGAGAAACAGTTTGTGTAGTTTCATCTGTTTTGTTAATTGGTTTTAAATGAAAATAATCATGCCTTCTAAATGGGAGGGGGGTTTGTTTTAAATTATTTATTATAGTTGATTTTCCAGCTCCGTCTGGTCCTAGAAAAGAGATGCTAATTCCAGTAGGTTTATTAATACGTTTTAAAATTCGTAATACATTTAAAAAAAAACTAGAAAAGCTAATGCCTTTATTTTCTAAAATATCGTTAATTAATAAATCACTTACAAGTATTAGAGCGTCATAAGTATTGTTTTTTAAAATATCAAAAACTAAAGTGTTTTTATTTGGGAAAAACTTTTGAATTACTAGCTGACAACGCTTAGTGTCTTTTAAGTATAGCTTTCTTAAATGATAAAAATTAGCTATCGATAATTTTTTTTTGGTTAACCTTTTAATAAAATAATAAATAAACTCTTGATAATGAGCCAAAATTGGTAAATTATTATACTCGTTTAATTTTTGAAAAACTTCATTTTCTTTGAAATAGAAAGTTTTAGCTCTAGATAATTCACCATAAAGATCTAGGTTTAAAAAACATTGATTGACTTCGTTGTACAGAAATATGTTTTTAGCCCATACTTCCTGATGGTATATTTGAACTATTTTATAATTAGTTTCTTTACAAAATGAGGCTATAATTTTTTCAATATTATTAAAATTGTTTTTCTTGAATAGCATATCTACATCAGAATTAGAGCTATAAACTTCATCTAATTTGTCATATCCATTTAATAGGACATAATCTATATTTTGTTGAGATAGATATTTTAAAAATTGATGAATCATTTTTTTATTTCCTCATTTTTATAAGTTTAGCAGGTACTCCACCAATAATGGAGTAATCTTCAAAAGATTTTGTTACTACAGCTCCAGAAGCTACAATACAATGATTTCCTATTTTTACCCCGGGCATAATTACTGACCGTGTTCCAAGCCATACATCATTACCAATTATCACGGGCTTCTCTTTATCTGCACCTTGTTGGTTAATAGGGATGTCAATTCTATCAAAATTATGAGATGTTGCCATTATTACAATGTCTGGTCCCATTAAAATATCGTTGCCTAATATTATTTCTCCACCTAATTGAGCATTCTGCCCTAATTGAGTTCTATCGCCAACCGTTAAGCGGGCTCCATTACCAAAATAACAATGATCTTTAATTATAATTTTTTCTCCACATTTTTTAATGATTCGTTTCACTAAAAATCGTCTTACTCTATAAAAAAAAGCATAACCTGGAAATGGTTGCATAGGTAAATGTTGAGCAATAGAATAATAAATAAATAAAAATATTGGCTTCATATTTATTAATTTAAATTGGTTAGTATTTGGAAAAATTCTTCTGCTTTATTTTTTAAAGTATACTTAGCTATTGATTCTTCGGCATTGGCAGAAATTATTGGCAGTTGATTGATAACCTTATGTATTTGATTTGAAAAAACATCATTGGGATCTATTATAAAACCATTTTTACCTTGTTGAATTAGCGTTGAAGCTCCTGCGTTTTTTGAACAAATAACAGGTAGCCCAGATGCTAATGCTTCTACAACTACATAACCAAAAGTGTCTTTATTAGAAGGGAAAATAAACATATCAGCCACTTTAAAATACATTTTTAAAGCGTTACCTTCTTTTCTTGAAACCAGCATTACTTTATTATGCAATGCATTATTTTTAATTTGAATCTTAAAATCATTTTCAAGTGGCCCTTCTCCCAATAGAATTAGTATACAGTTGTCAATATTTTTTACTTGATCAATTAACTTGCCTAGGTTCTTTAAGCCAATAAAATTGCCAATACTTAGTAGAATAGTTTTATCTTTTGGTAGTTTTAATTGCTTTTTTAAGATGTCTTTCTCGGGAAGTTTTTCAATATTTATTTTCCATTTTTCTACATCAATTGTTTGAGTAGATTTTTTAACAATGACTTGAGGAAAGGCTTTGTTTAAATATTCTATTGTTAAATCTGAAGATGCGATAAAGACATCAGTATTATTTGCTATTATCTTTCTGATTAATCTCCTGAGCTTTGAATTGTTTTTTTCTGTTTGTACTGTGGCATCTGTTAAAACAATCAATTTACATTTGAAAACTTTCTTAAAAAAGGACATATATAAACTAGGAAACCAAAATGCGACACTAATTACCATATCAGGTTTTTCCCTATATACTTCTTTTAAAAATGTAGGATTCAGTTGCGTTCTATATGATACAGCCAATCGTTTTAAATTAGTGTTTCCCTTGATGATTTTTAATTCATAGTTATTATCTTTATGTATAAAATTCTGAGCCTTCCAATGTTTATGTAAACCTGGTTGACTACCAAAACTATAAACAACCAAATCCACTTTTTTCCCTAATTCATTAAAAAACTTGTGATTAACGGGGTATAAAGGTGGATGTAAAACAACTATTTTCATACTTAATTTAATATGTTTTGATATAGTTTATTATAATTGTTGACAAACTGGCTCACTGAAAACTCAGTTTCTGCTTGAATTTTACTGTTTTTAGCAAGGGTTGCTGCAAGGATTGGATTTTCTTTAAGTTTAATAATTGCATTTGCCCATTCTTCAGGTTTAAAAGGATCAACAGCTAATCCCGTTTTTTCATGTTTTATAAGTTCTGGTAATGCACCAGAATTTGATACAATTATTGGTTTTTCCATTATCATTGCTTCGGCGACAGCTATACCAAACCCTTCTATATAACATGGGTGAACAAATACATCTGCTTGATTAATTAAATCCCCGATATTTTTTTTATATCCTAAAAGCTTAAAATTTTCTCCCAATTCTTTTTTTAGTATTTGATGTTGGAATTTTTTTCTTTTCGGACCATCTCCAGCTACCAAAAATTTAACAGAGGAATAATTTTTCTTTAATAGAATGTCCATACAATCAATTAATACTTGTATGTTTTTAATTTTTGTTAAACCTGAAACGGATAAAATAGTAAAGTCATTTTTTGATTTAATATAGGTCTTATTATTAATTTGAGGAGTATTTGTTCCGTTATAAATAACAACACTATAAGTGGTTTTTAACTTGGGATATATTTTTACTTTTTGGGATTTTACATATTCTGATATATATACAAAGGCATCTATACTATTATAAAAATTATTTAAAATAGTTCTTTTTAAAACATTCGGAGAGCTTGAGCCTACAAAGGCAATAACTATCTTTACCTTTGGTCTTAGTTTTTTAAGAATTCCAACTAATAACTCCCCGAAAAAGAACTGGGATTGTATAACTTGAATATTATTGGTGTCTATTATTTTTAATAAACCTGATATGTGTTTAAAGATATTTCTTCCATATACCCCCTCATAAATCTTTACTCCTGAATTATCGAATTCTTTTTTAAACTCTTTTGCATATGCATTTGTCCAGACATATAAATAACTTTCATTAGATGAGTATTTAATTAAGTCTAACGTTTTTTTAGGAGTTCCTCCGTACATATTATATGACGGTAACAGATATAATATTTTTTTTACCATCAGTATTTCAGTTTATTTAAATCGTTTTTTGGATGAAAATGTTGGCTAATTAATATAAAATATAAAGCTATCATACCAGGTATGATACCGTGTGAAAAAGTATAAACAGACCATGTATAATTTATAAAAACATATTGTAATAAATATATTGACATTGCTAAGGACAGTGGGTTTCTATATTTTTCAAAAAAACCAAGTGTAAAGTATTTTGTGAAAATGATTAAAATTATTGATGTGCCTAGATACCCATATTTAATAATCATATCAACATAACCAGAGTCAATAACAGTAAATCTTTCCATAAAACGATTGGTACTTATTATATTGATTTCTTTCATAAAATCAGAAGATTGATGTATAAAACCATAACCAATTTCCTTTTTCTTATTTATAGCCTCCCATCGGAATTCATTATAAATATCTCTAGCGGATAATGAGTTATCGTTTCCTGTTATTACCCCATCAATTTTACATAGTAAATCATTATATAACTCATCAATAAATATAAAAATAAACAGAATCCCAACTACTGAGAAAGCAACAGTTTTGATAATAGAAAATTGATTTAAAATTAAGTTTGTATTATATAAATATTTATATAATACAAACCCAAAAATTGTCATGATAATTAAACTAGAGTGGCCTGAAAGCACAAGGCCCAAAAGTAGTATTGTGACAATAATTCGGTCTTTTAATAATCGTGAAGGAGAAAATTTTAAATTAATAGCATATAGAAATAAAGCCAAACTAATATACGTTGGATAAAAAGTACGTACAAAGAATCCATTATAATATAATGGAGGAACAAACGCAGGAGCTATTAGACCAATAATATAATTAATGCTTAAAAAAACACCTATTATTTTAACTGATTTTAATAATAGTATATCATCAATAGCTTGACGGTATACTATTAAATAAAAGATTATAGAATAAAACCAAATCTCTTTACTAGCAATAATTGTTTTAATTAAAGTAGAGTTTTCATCAAAGATGGGTTTTAATATACCGTATATCAAAATTACTATTAAGGTGTATAAAAATAATTTTGTTTTCTTTGGAAAACCCTGCCATTCGTTCATGAAAAAAAGGCTTAGAATTGTAATTAAATTAAGTCCAAAGTAGCCAATTTCTACCCCGTTAATAATAAATGATGATGGATCAATAAATCCTAAAAATTTTGTAGAAGCTAAAATGTAATAAATAATAAAGTATTTAGGCTTTTTAATACTTAAAAATAAACCGAGTGATAAAAATATGATCACGATTATAATCATATCTTTAAAAGTTTTTTAGATTGATTTACAAACGTGAAAAATATTAATATGGCACTAATAAATAAACTTATACTATACGCGTATATAAACCTGTATATTAAATCATATTCATAAAAAAAGCAGAAAAAAAGTAACGCCCCTATGGGTACAGTTAATTTTAATAAAAAAGCTTGAGTAAGTTGTTTGTTTCCTAGAAAGTATCTATAAAAAACTTCCACAACAGCGACACTACCTAGTGATAATATTAAAATGAATGTAATTGAATATAATAAAGTTGTATTTTGAATATTAAGGTTTAAAAAGGGGATCAAATAGTCGCCAATAATATAAAACCCTAATAAAATACATAAATATAGTACTATAGAAAGGGCAAATATTTTATATGATATTCGAACCATTTCTTCTGTATTAGTTTTTATTTTTTTTGAAAACACTGCAAACATAGGAGTTGCTATGGAAATAATAAACCCATTGGCTAACATTGCTATTTTAAATGAAAGATCAAATAAGGCGTATAACCCTACATCTGCTGTCATAAGTATAAATGCATATCGCATTATTGGCATAACCATGCTATTGACTAATCCAATATTTAAAAAACCTATGGTATGTTTGATAACGTAAATTAAGTTAGCCCTTTTTATTGGCACTATTTTCACCTTAGTTTTCATTTTTATAATACACAAGTTAAAAAGGAATGTTAAGGAGGTAAGGATTAATGGGGTTATTATATAAAATAAAATATTCTGGGTAAAAAAGCTGAGTAAAAAAACGGTAACATATAATAATGGGGTGTAGAAAGTCAGACTTAAACTTACAATGTGCATTAAATAATTGGCTTCTAAAATGGCACGACATAAATTGTTTAATAACATTAAAATAAGCATTAAAAAACCGGTATTTAACAGTGCAAATTTATAATTGTTTTGGATATTGATATCTTTTCCAAGTAACTCAATAGAACAGAGTTGTAAGCAAATAAAAATAATTGTTAGGATTGCAATAATTATTATGTTTATTACTATAGCAGATGAAACAATTTTATTTTCTGACAATTTATTTTCACCACTTAATAAAACAATAGATTTTGATAAACCTAAGTCTATAATAGAAGAAATACTACTAAATAGTAAGGTTAAACTTATAACGCCATATAATTCAAGTCCTAAACGTGTTATTATTATTGGTAATAATAATAAAGTAACTAAGGATATTGTTAATGTCTTTCCAGTGGAGACTAAAAAATTGATTTTTAAATATTTAGGAAGACTATTCAATTATTTATTTGAGATAAAAGATTAATGTAAATTGACTAAACTATAGCTGCTTTTTTTTTACAGATTTGGTGTTTTTCAAATACCAATCTGAGTGATCTCTATGTTTTCCTATATAAAATTGTATACCAATACTAAAATTCATAAATCCACCAATAACCTTTTTGTATTCTTTGTAGAGTAATTCTCCATTATAGTTATATTGATGCATGTAATTCGCTATGTATGTACTGTCAGCACTTAAAGCAAAAGAATCTGATAATTTATAAAGGTAGGTACAGCCAATAATAATATTGCCTATTTGTTCGTACATTTTGTCAAAGTTTTGATTTGGTGTAAGCCCAAAACTAAAAAAACCTGTTTTTTTATATTTTTTTAATACATCAGGGTATGCATATGAAACCCCTATTCCACTATGTATTAATAATGCATTCGTTTTTATGAATTCCGAAGAAAAATTTAAAGTTTTACTAAAGTTTACCACACCTTCAACCCCTATTCTATGGTAGGTATTTCCAAATTTTTTATCTAGCCTATTTTCAAATCGATTATAAGCATAGCTAAATTTAACGCCTAATTGTTCGTTAATCATGTATCTAGCTCCTATATCTAGGTGTTTGAAACCAATATAATCGCCTCGGTTGATATTTTGATTTGGACTTATTGGTACGTGCATACCTAAAGCTGTTTCTAGCGAAAAGGAATTAAATTTTCTTTGTGCTAGTATAATATTTGATAATAGTAAAATAAAAATCAATATAAGTTTACTCATTAAATGGACTAATTATTATTTAGTTAGAATAAAGAGAGATAAAATATTAATTACGTTTGCTTTTTAGGCTTTGATTTTAATAGTGATTTTTCCTTAAATAAGGAGTTTTTATTAGACATTACCCTTCATTTATATAGTTCCCTTTTAAGGTAAAATGTTACCCAATTATTATATATTTATTTTAGAAATCCTTTTGGGATAAAAATCTTTTATACGTATATTCATAATGTATAAAAAATAAAAATTATGACCACGCAAGAAGTAGCAAACAGATTAGTTGAATTATGCCGAAAAGAAAAGCACCCACAAGCACAAGCTGAATTGTATCATAATGATATTATAAGTATAGAAGATGAAAAATCAGGCGCA
>Ga0105354_1001140_pt1 | contig 16467 bp, 14 predicted proteins | sample GOMGulsemesocosm_FD_83658 | JGI IMG/M metagenome (GOLD analysis project Ga0105354, IMG submission 83658) | Methane-oxidizing microbial communities from mesocosms in the Gulf of Mexico - GOM9B Gulf of Mexico | ecosystem: Environmental > Aquatic > Marine > Cold seeps | place: USA: Gulf of America...
TGCTAGAAAGGTTGCGCGGGAGCGTCATTGCCAGAGAAAAATTCCCTGATGGGATCGTTCGAAACGTCTACCATATACCTAGGCAGAGCATATAAACGCTAGTCATTTGCGTGAATGTAACTGCTTTATTCAGAAAACACACTTATGTAATGAGAAAATAAATTGAACATTGAGTATGTATTAGGGCTTATTTCATTTTTAACATCCGCTATCGCGGGGGTGATCGGATTTGGCGGCGGAATGCTATTGATATCCGTGCTACCGTTATTTTTAAGTCCAAGTTTGATTATTCCTATCCACGGGTTAACACAAATCGCTAGCAACTCATCGCGCATGGTGTTTTCATTAAAATATGTGCAGTGGGCACTATTGCCAAAGTTTCTAATAGGATCGCTGATTGGTGTGATCTTATTTGGATTTTTACTTACCCGCATATCGACTGAATATGTGCCGCTGGCAATTGGTTTGTATATCCTGCTTAATTTATGGAGTAAAGGCTTTAACAAATTTATAAAAAAATATGAAAATTATTACCTTATAGGTCTGCTTCAAACGGGTTTAGGTTTGATCGTAGGAGCGACGGGACCGCTATCACTTGCTGTTTTGACCAAAGAACTCAGTTCAAAAGATGAAATTATAGCAACAAGCTCCATGTTTATGACCATTAGTCATTTAGCAAAGATACCTGTGTTTATGGTTATCGGTGTATCCTTGCTGGCGCATTTAAGCTTAATTTCCTACATGGTCGCAGGTTCAATTATAGGGTCTTTGCTCGGTACCAAAATCAGGCTCATGGCCAATAATGACAAGCTTATAGTGGTGATTAAAGTCTTACTCAGTGTGATGGCATTTAAGATGTTAGCTGCTGGCATTCTCGCTTAAACCTAAATTCGGCAGTTGAATCACTAAAGTAAGCGCAAGTTCTTGATGCACCTAGAAAATAACAAAAGTTCTCATCACCAATAAGGTGACCACTAATTTTTTTGATTTCCTATGCACAGCAATTACTTGCACTCCTTTTTCGTGCTCAATCGCCGAATCTAGGTTAAAGCATGACAGCGCTTCATGCTTAAATGCTTATTGTGTTAGCAGCGTAATAGAGACAAGCGAAAGGGCGGTTGATATCAAAATGGCTTTTGCTATTCGCTTTGTTGGGATCCCGTATTGAAGCGCAATAACAAACGGCATAGCACCGCATGGCCCCGCAGCCATCAATAGAATTATTTTCCCCCATGCAGGACTCACTTGTGTGTTTTGCATAAAGCTAAACACTAACAATGGCATCAATGCAATATTAAAGGCAATAATGATCCAAGTGGCTTTATCGACCTTGCTGATGGGGTTGCTGGCCAAAATAATACCGAGCGAGAAAAGGGCGGCAGGGGCGGCAGCTGAACCGGCAAAATTTGCATAAGTGATTATGCCCGAGGGAATATAAGGCTTAACAAACCATGATAAAGCGCCTAGAAAAGAGGCGATTAAAAACGGATTTTTACACAGTAGTTTCAATGCATTTAATGTAGATTTTTGCGTTGAATTTATCAAATCCAATATCAGCACGGTTGAGCAAAACAGTACTAAGATATCGATGATAACAACCCCTGCGATAGGTCTGGCGGCCAGATCTCCATATACCCGTTCTGCGATGGGCAGTACAAAAAAGATATGGTTAACAAACACTGCTGTTAAGCCAAGCAGTAGTGCCTCTTTTTTTTCTACTTTTAGCACAAAATATAAAAGAGAGAAGGCTGCGCTATAAGCAATCACTTGAGCGCTAAAATAGAGCGCTAACGCTTTATAATCTAGCTCTTCAACAGGTGCATTGGATATGACGTTAAACACAAGTGCAGGAGTAGCAAAATAAAAAACGAATTTGTTGATTACCTGTGCGCCTTTTACATCAAATGCACGCATTTTGTAGGCAAAAAAGCCCAATACTAAAATGGTAAATATCGGCAGGATAGGGTCGGCAAGTGTTGATAACATATTGGCTACTTTAGTTTATTTTTTGTGGGCGGTGCGATGATACTAGACAATCTAAAGTAAATTCAATCAATAGTGACAATAACCCTAAATTCAGCAGTGGTGTCACGAAAGTAAGCACAACTTCTTGATGCACCTAGCAAAGCAGGAAAGATTCTCATCATCAACAAGGTGACCACTAATTTTTCTGATTTCCTATGCACAACAATTACTTGCAGTCCTTTTTCGCGCTCAATCGGCAATCTAGGGTAACGAGTGAAGACTTGTTGCTTCATAGCGCTGACATGCCACTTTGACGCGATCAGTTTATTGGCATTAATTTTTTATTAATTGGGGTTGCTGTAAGTTGAAGCTATACATTGACTCTTCAATAAAAAAAGATAAAATACGCTTATTCAATTTGATTATATCGTTATAACTATAACGAATTAAAAGGTATTCCTATATGCAACCTCTAGTGACGTCATTTTTTGATGCGGCAACTTTCACTTTTAGCTATATTGTGAAAGACCCCAGCTCGGCTAATTGTGCCATTATTGATTCAGTATTGGGTTTTGATTACGCCTCAGGAAGAACGGACTGCGTGGCTGCTGATAAACTTCTTAATCATATTCACGCTCACAATTTAGATGTTCAGTGGATACTTGAAACCCATGTGCATGCTGACCACCTCTCTGCTGCACCTTATCTCAAGGAGAAAACAGGCGCAAAAATTGGTATTGGTGCTCAGGTTTCTCAAGTGCAAGATGTATTCTCAAAAGCGTTTAATTTTGAAGGGGCATCAACCAATAGCCCGCAATATTTTGATCAGTTATTTAATGATCAAGATGTTATTCAAATTGGTAACTTTGTAGGTAATGCACTGCATACGCCTGGGCATACACCTGCTTGTATGACTTATCTATTTGGTGATGCAGCGTTTATTGGTGATACTTTGTTTATGCCTGATTACGGCACTGCACGCTGTGATTTTCCAGGGGGAGACGCTGCACAACTGTACCAGTCTATTCAAACAATCCTATCCTTAGCAGACAATACTCGATTGTTTATGTGTCATGATTATAAAGCGCCGGGGCGGGATGTTTTTAAAAATGAAAGCAGTGTGAAAATAGAGCGCGAGCAAAACGTTCATCTAGGCCCTGATACATCTCAAGAGAGCTTTGTCAAAATGCGCCAATCAAGAGATGCGCAACTGAATATGCCCAAGCTGATTATTCCATCGGTACAAGTGAATATCCGAGCAGGGTACATGCCTGAACCTGAAGATAACGGCCAACGTTACTTAAAGATTCCTATTGATAAGTTTTAAAAATAATCACACCATCAAAGATCTCACTTTATGCTAAAGCAATACTTTCCCATTCTTCAATGGCGTAAAAACTACAATAAGAATACTTTTAACAGTGACATGATCGCCGCGATAATTGTGACAATCATGTTGATTCCACAATCATTAGCTTATGCATTACTGGCGGGGCTTCCGGCTCAAGTGGGTCTGTATGCAAGTATATTACCTTTAATTGCTTACAGCATCTTTGGCAGTAGTAGTACCTTATCAGTGGGACCCGTTGCGGTCATCTCACTAATGACAGCTGCGGCAATTAGCTCTTTAGGGCTAGAGAGCATTGCCGACAATGTACTGGCGGCAAGTGTTCTGGCATTGTTCAGTGGTATTATCCTGCTATTAATGGGCCTACTTAAATTAGGCTTATTAGCAAATTTACTCTCTCATCCGGTTATTTCCGGTTTTATCACCGCTGCAGGGATTATCATCGCGGCGAGTCAATTACAGCACTTACTGGGAATATCGACCACTGGGCACAATTTATATGAAATACTGAGCTCGGTATTGGCGCAACTTGAAACTATAAACGTTATTACATTAGCGATGGGGCTATTAGCGTTAGGGCTTCTATGGTGGGTGAGACGTTTTCTGTGTCAATATCTACTGAAATTGGGTTTAAATCAAAGCTTAGCTAAAAACCTTGCTAAAGCGGGCCCTGTACTGGTAATTATTATCACTTTATTGATCAGTTACCTGCTTAATTTAGAATCACTAGATGTTGCTGTTGTAGGGTTTATACCAACGGGACTACCTGCTTTGAGCATGCCCGAATTTGATCCTGACATTATACAGCCACTTATTAGTTCAGCGGTGTTGATTAGTATCGTTGGCTTTGTTGAATCAGTCTCTGTTGCGCAAACATTAGCGGCAAAAAGGCGTGAACGTATTTCTCCAGATCAAGAGCTGATCGGTTTGGGCGTGTCAAATGTTGCCTCTGCTTTTAGTGGCAGCTTTCCAGTAACCGGCGGATTCTCTCGCTCAGTCGTTAACTTTGATGCAGGCGCTAAAAGCCCAGCAGCCGGCGCTTTTGCAGCACTGGGTATTGCTCTGGCAGCACTGTTTTTAACACCGCTGATTTACTTCTTACCAAAAGCGAGTTTGGCGGCGACGATTATCATCGCAGTATTATCGATTATAGATTTTGCGGTTATCAAGCGTACATGGCAGTACTCAAAACCTGATTTTAGTGCCATGTTGGCAACGATTATAATGACTTTAATTACCGGCATAGAACTGGGTATCATTAGTGGAGTGAGTTTATCGATCCTATTGTATCTATACAGAACCAGTAAACCACACTGTGCAGAGGTAGGGCTACTGGAAGGCAGTGAGCACTTTCGCAATACCGAGCGACACAGTGTGAGTACTTGCCCAAGCATATTAACACTGCGAATAGATGAGAGCTTATATTTTGCAAATGCCCGTTATTTGGAAGATAAAGTATATGACTTAGTCGCTAGAAGCCCAAACATTAAACACTTTATATTGATGTGCCCAGCGGTTAATTTTATTGATGCATCAGCACTTGAAAGCTTAGAGGCAATCAATGAAAGGCTCATCGATAGCCATGTAACATTCCACTTATCGGAAGTGAAAGGCCCGGTGATGGATAGGCTTGAATGCTCGCATTTCATAGAGCAGTTGAGCGGTGAAATATATATGAGCCAATTTGATGCTTGGCAGGCATTGAGTACTATTACAGCAAAATCTGATCGTTAATCTACTAAATCGATATGACTGTTTAACATCAAGTACTGGATAAAACCTATCTAATAGAGGTGAATTAGGCAAAGGGTAAATCAGCATAGATTTAATTCCTCATAATTTGCTACGAGACTGTTGATTTCATTGCATTAAGGGCTTAAGTTGCGGTATTAACTTACTTGTACTTTGCAATAACTGTGCAGACAGCGCATTCATTTTTTGAAATCACCTTAGTAAAAATAAATGAGCTGGAGTTTAAAACCTCAAAATAAAACTCCCCGCAGCTTGCAAAGATACACTTTTCGAGACGGTTCATAAACACAGATAAAAAGGCTAGTTATGATGAGAATTAAGCTGCGCTGGCTGCTCCATTTAGGTATTGGCGGGCGTTTGTTTTTAGCTTTTGTGTTAATCTCTTCGATTACCATTTTAGTTAGTGTGCTATCGGCACAGACTTTTTTGGACTTGCGCGATAAGCTACAATTATTACAACAACAAGATATTCCAGGACTTGAAGCAGCAGCCAAACTAAACGATAAAAGTCGTTTAATAGTAGCGAGAGCCCCTTTACTGGTCACAACAGAGTCAAACCTTAAGCGACAACAGGTAATGGCTGAGCTTAGCGCCGCTATTGTTAGTATGGATTTTTTGATGCGTGATCTTGCCGATTACGATCATTATTTTCGCGAACTCATTGCGCAAATAAGCAATAGTGTGAATTTACTGTATCAAAGTGTACAGCAACGCGAACAGCTACAAAGACAACTACAATTACAATCGCGACTTATATTCCCACTGTTCAATCGTGTAACAGCAGGGATAGGACAATCTCAATGGCTTCATGAAACAGATAAAACCGCAGTACTTCATAAATTGCATTATTTTGCAGGCCTGGTAGAAAAAGTGGCCAATGACACTAGCTTTAATCAACTGGATTATACTTTTTTACGGTTGGAAGAAATGCAGTCACAAATTCAGTTCCATCTGTTAAAAGCGCCAAATAGCTTCTTGCAAAGTGAATTACACTCCCAGCTATCGCAGTTACTCATTATTGGCAATCGCAGTGGGGAATTGTTTCAATTGCAAAATCAGCAATTAGATTTTCGCTATCAACAAAGTTACCTGCTACAAAACAGCTTAGATCATATAGGGCAACTAGCCGCGCAGGTGAACCTCTACACCGATAGCACTAACCAACGTATTAATCATTCTATTTTGCGAAAAATTGCGTCAATAAATCGTAATATGCAAAGCAGTCTCATCTTATCGCTCGCCAGTTTCTTGGCTGCTGTGGCGATATCTTGGTTTTATGTCAGGCGTAATGTGCTGCAGCGAATCTCTGCATTACAGCAAAATATGCGCTCGATCGCATCGGCTAAATTAGATACCGACATACGAATTATCGGCAACGATGAAGTCTCATCAATGGCCAGAGACTTAAAACACTTTCAAGATACTGCGATAGAGGTGGAACGCAGTAATCGACTTTTAGCGGCGCAAATAGAAGAGCGAGTACTGGCTGAGAAACAGTTGAAGGCAACCCAAGATGAACTAATTCAAGCGGCTAAGCTTGCAGCACTAGGGCAGTTAAGTGTGGGTATCACGCATGAAATCTCGCAGCCCTTGACCGCTATAACCAGTCATTTACACATAGCAGGTCTGCGTTTAGATAAAGGACAGCTACAAGATGTTAAGCACAGTCATGTCAAGATGGCTTCGCTGTTGAAAAAGACCGCGCTAATTATTCGTCATATTAAATCCTTTACACATAGAGCAGGTACTGAACTGGTTGCGATAGATATTGATCGGGTTATCTCTGAGGCGCTGGAGCTGATGAATAGTAGATTACGCGATCAGCATTGCCAGCTGCACTATAGTGCCAGTGCTAAAACCCCTTTAGTACTAGCAGAAGCGATACGTTTAGAGCAAGTATTAGTCAATTTATTGAGTAACGCTATCGATGCCACGCAAAATTGCGAGAGGCCACATATTGCGATTAATATAAGCCAACAGCAAGACCTGCTTTATCTAAAAATCAGTGATAATGGGGTAGGGATTACTCCAGAGCAAATTAATTGCGTGTTTGATCCCTTCTACACTCTGAAAGAGTCTGGTGAAGGGTTAGGCTTAGGGTTGTCTATTAGTGACAGCATCATACAAGGGTTTGGCGGTCAGATAAGTGTTAAATCTACCCTTGGCTCAGGCAGTTGTTTTACAGTGATCTTGAAGGTAGCAGAGGTGATATGAGAGAGGAAATGTTAGTTTTTATTATCGATGATGACAGTGAAATTATCGAGGCACTTAGTGAAATGCTGACCTTGGAAGGGTTTAGGGTATCAACATTTTCTGGTGCAAAAGATGCCCTTAAGCAATTAAACGAGCAAAGCCCTGTCGTGGTGCTCACGGATGTGCGTATGGCAAAAATGGACGGCATGACACTGTTAAACGCACTACAGAAAATTGATGCCAACTTACCGGTATTACTGATGAGCGGCCATGGAGATATCCCAATGGCTATGCAGGCTATGAGGGAAGGTGCCTATGACTTTTTAGAAAAACCACTGCAGCCTGCTTATTTGATTAGTCAATTACGTCGTGCCATAGATAAGCGCGCACTGATCTTAGAAAACCGTCAACTGAAAGAAAACTTACAACAGAACACCGGTATAGATACTTTTATTATTGGTGAATCAGCGGCCATTAAAGAGATTCGTCAAAGCGTTATCGAGCTTTCAAAAAGTAATGTCGATACCATTATTTATGGTGATACAGGTTCGGGCAAGGATATCGTCGCACGTGCCTTGCATCAATATAGCGCTCGGCGTAAACAACGCTTTATAGCCATTAATTGTGGCGGCATGAGCGAGAGTTTGATTGAAAGCGAACTCTTTGGCCACGAAGCCGGCGCCTTCACGGGAGCTAATAAGCGCCATATTGGCAAAATTGAAGCAGCCGATGGCGGCACTTTATTTCTAGATGAAATAGAGTCTATGCCGATCAGTGTACAAATAAAACTATTGCGTGTTTTACAAGAGCGCACTATTGAGCGCGTGGGCAGCACGACACCAATTTCAGTTAAAATGACAGTCATTGCCGCCAGCAAAGAAAACCTAGAACTCCTTGGTGAGCAAGGAGTATTTAGGAAAGATTTATATTATCGCTTAAATGTTGCCTCTATCACTATCCCTGCTTTACATGAGCGTTGTGAAGATATAGTGCCACTATTTCTACACTATGCTGCCAAGGCCTGTTTACAGTATGAACGTGAAATGCCGGCAGTATCATCGCAATATATCGATTCGCTCATTCAACAAGCATGGCCTGGGAATGTACGGGAGCTTAAAAATACAGCCGATCGTTTTGTCTTAGGCATATCAACTGGTTTAGCTGTGATTAATAGTGCCATGTCAGACGAAGAAGATCATTTTGATGTGCGTATGCAGCAGTTTGAACGGGTACTACTCGAACAGGGCTTAAAAAGTGTCAATGGCCATGTTAATAAAGCGGCGCAGCGCCTTAATTTGACCACTAAAACATTGTATCGGAAAATGAAGAAATACCAGCTGGATAAAAAGATATATAAATAAATTAAGACAATTATGAGAAAACACCGCTCATACAATGGACACTTATGTCTTAAACTGACTGTGAATGCAACATTAGTTTCTGTTAACTATTTGTATTATATGTATTTATTATTATTGGCCTTGTCTTTGCTATATATCAGTTAAGCAACGTTGTTGCTTGCCTTGTTCAATCTAAAATCGGCCGTTGAAGTGCAAATGGCGAAACTAGGTTAAAGGTAATAACAAAAACAATAATTTAAAGGTAATAAAATGAATACATCGTATCTAGCAAAACTACTACCGGGGCTACTTCTAGTAGGATCACTATCCTTAAGCGCGACCTTTGTTCAAGCGTCTGAGTGCGCAAACCGAGGTGTTTTGGATGATAAATTTTGTGATGAAAATAAAGATTTAGTCGCAGACTCTCCTAAAGATGCCAGTAAGTGGCGCGACCCAAGCACTTTAGTATTTACTTACACGCCTGTAGAAGATCCAGCTGTCTATAAAGATGCCTTTGCAGATTTTCAGCAGCATTTGAGTGATTTAACCGGTAAGAAAGTTGTCTATTACACGGTGCATTCTAACGCAGCAGAAGTGGAAGCGATCCGCTCTGGACGTTTACATATAGCCGGTTTCTCAACAGGCCCTACGGGATATGCAGTAAACTTAGGTGGATTTGTACCCCTTGCTGTAAAAGGTACAGCCGAGGGCTTTCAAGGCTATAACTTAATCACTATCGTTAAAAAAGATAGCTCAATTAAGACCATGGCCGATTTAAAAGGTAAGTTAGTCGCGCATACATCAGCCTCATCTAACTCTGGTAACTTAGCACCACGTGCACTGTTTCCAAGTGTTGGTATTACCCCTGATCAAGATTACAAAGTAAAATACTCAGGTAAGCATGATCAGTCCATACTCGGCGTTCTCTCAGGGGATTACGAGGCGGCACCGGTAGCATCCGACGTATTTAAGCGTATGGTGACTGCTGGGCGTATCAATCGCGATGATTTCCGTATTATCTACACAAGCCCGCGCTTTCCCACTTCCTCTTTCGGTTATGCGCATGATTTAAAACCTGAATTAGTGTCAAAAATCAAAGAAGCATTTTTGAGCTTTCGTTTCTCAAAAGAAATGTCAGAAACTTTCGGCGGTGCGGATCGTTTCTTCCCTGTTACTTACCAGCAAGATTGGGCCGTTATACGTGACATCGCGCATGCAACAGGAACAGCCTACACCAAAAAAGGCCTGAAAAAATTAGCAGAGAAAGATGCCGCTAAAGCCGCTAAAAAGCGCGCTAAAGCATTGGCTGCTAAAAAAGCCGGTTAATCCTGCACTTTTTAAGTCATCAATATTGAAATAGCACGGCGATCTTTGCTGTGTTATTTCATAAAAATTGATCATACGTTAAACATCCAATGATTGTTAATTCTCTCTATCATCACCGCTAAAGATATTAGTCCTAAAGGTATTACCTTTAAAGGACATAAATGTCTGATTTATAATGTGTGATAGACAGTGCAGCACGCAGCTGCCAATCGTTGGGTTTCAAGATAGATTTTACGCTCAGATGATAGTGCGTAAAATATGACCTTAGGATATAAGCTATGAGCGCCATACAACGTTACTTAGATGTAAAAGGGCTAAAGAAACAATACATCGAAGGAACACCTATCCTGAAAGGGATTGATTTTACCATTGAACAACCCGGTATTATTGCCATTATAGGGCCATCGGGTACGGGTAAAAGTACCTTATTAAGATGCATAAATCGTCTCGTTTCACCCAGTGATGGGCAAATTATCATTAACAATCAAGATACCTCAAAAGCCAGTGGTAAAGCACTGCGTCAATTACGTCGCCAAGTGGCCATGGTTTTTCAGGAGTACAATCTGGTTGAGCGTCTAAGTGTTATAGAGAATGTGCTCAGCGGGCGTTTAGGTTATATGAGTTCATGGCAAGCATGGCGTAGAAAATATACCCAGCAAGACATCAACACCGCTTTTGAGTTATTGGCAGCGGTTGGTCTTACAGACCAAGCGAATAAACGTGCCGATAGTTTGTCAGGTGGTCAAAGACAACGTGTCGGTATCGCCCGTGCGGTAATGCAGGACCCCAGTATTATCTTGGCAGATGAGCCCACCTCATCGCTGGATCCAAAAACCGCGGTAGAAATTATGGTGCTGTTAGCGCGATTTGCCCGCGAAAAAAATATCCCAGCATTGGTGAATATGCACGATGTAAAATTAGCACAACGTTTTGCGACACGTATTATTGGTATGTCTAATGGACACATTATTTATGACGGGCCGCCACAAAATATCAGCGATGACATTTTGAAAGAAATATATGGGGGAGAATCATGGCTGGATTAAAACCGCAACAAATCAGCGCTCACCCAAATCCTTTTCCTAAAAAACCTTGGCACTATGTTTCGGCGCTCTTGGTCATTGCCTATCTGTTTTATTCTATAGGAACAATGGGGCTTGATTGGCAGCGATTTATCGAGGGCTTAGGGCATGCGGATAAATTACTGGATCGTATGTTTCCACCCAATTTTTCTCGTTGGGAGCTGCTTTTAGAAGGTCTCATGGAGAGCTTAGAAATTGCTGTGATCTCAAGTGTTGCAGGGATATTTTTATCGCTGTTCATTGGCTTGTTAGCAGCGCGTAATTTTATGCCTAACTGGGTGAGTGTACCGGTACGTGGTTTTATTGCGATCTGTCGCTCTTTTCACCCGGTCATTATTGCGATTTTGTTTGTGAAAAGTGTAGGTTTTGGCGCATTAGCGGGCATTTTGACGCTCATTATCGCGACTATTGGTTTTATTGCCAAATTGTTTGCTGAAGCTATAGAGGAAATCTCTTTCAAACAAGTAGAGGCTATACAAGCAACAGGTGCCAATTTCATCAGCGTTATTCTATTCTCTGTGATGCCGCAAGTTTTCTCTCGATTTATTGGCTTTGCCACCTATCAGTTTGACTCTAATTTACGCAATTCCACCATGGTGGGTATTGTCGGAGCAGGAGGCCTAGGGGGCACACTATTTTCTGCTTTCCAACGCTTTGATTATGATTTTGTAGCCGCTATTTTGATCACTATTATTGCGCTTATTTTGTTTTGGGAATTTTTATCAACCTTAGTGCGGAGGGTGTTCCAATGTCGCAAATAAATCATCAATGGCAACGTTTTACGCTCGCTCAGAAGCTATCACGCTACAGTGTCTATTTACTTTTTGTAATGGCGCTGGTGATGTCAATGCGCAGTGTAGAAATTATTCCTGAATTTTTCTTTGATGCCCCAGAGCAAATGATGGATATGTTCTCTAGGATGTGGCCTGTGGATGTGGCGTTTTATCCAATAACGGTTCACGCAGCAATTATAGAGACCTTGAATATTGCTACTTTGGGCACGTTAGTGACCTTGATATTCGCCATTCCACTGGCGCTAATCAATGCCTCTAATGTCGTGGCGTCGCCTATTGCGCACTGGGTGGCTAGGTTCTTCTTAGTCTCATCCAGGTCGGTGAACTCTTTAGTGTGGGCATTATTGTTTGTGGCTATCTTTGGACCAGGCGTATTGGCAGGCGTATTGGCTATCGCTTTTCGCTCTGTCGGTTTTGTCGGAAAATTGCTTGCAGAGGCACTGGAGGAAATAGACATGGGCTCAGTAGAGGCATTGCGCGCCACAGGTGCTCCTTGGGGGGCTGTAATGTTAAAGGGTTACTGGCCACAAGTGATGCCAGCGTTTTATAGCATCGTATTGTTTCGATGGGACATTAATGTGCGAGAATCAGCAGTATTGGGGTTAGTCGGTGCTGGCGGCATTGGCGTAGTATTGAATGATTCGATGAACTTGTTTGAGTGGCAACAAGTGGCGACGTCTCTGCTGGCTATATTTGCCGTTGTGATCATGGCTGAAATATTGGTAGTCAACATTCGAAAAAGAATGATTTAAGCTAAATATTGCGTTAAAAAGCAGCTTGTCTTCTTAATGATAAATATAAGAGGATAGGGCTGCTTTAGTTTTTTTAATAAGTAAAACATAATATTCAGAAACGTTTTATTCTTTAAGCGTGAGAGTATGCCAAGCTTGATCAGCGACTTTTTGATATTGCTGCCAATTACCTTTAAGCCAGCGCTGCCTACCTCGCTCTGCATAGAATAAATGCAATTCATCGCCAAAGAATTCCCAAATTTTTCCGCTCGTGGGTATTAGTCCTTCTCCTAAACTTAAAGCATTGGCGCAAAAACCATTATACAAAGGAATATACTTTTCAGGATCCTTAGTGAATTTATCGGCAGAGCTTTTAGTGGCAAAGAACCAGTTAGCGCCTTTGTATTTCACAGTAAAGCCTTTACTACCTATAACTTCACTATGAGTTTCACGTACCGCTGCTTGATGGTATGCCACGGTATCGTGTGAACCAATGGCTTTATCACCCCAATAGCTTTTGCTGACAGGCTCAGCTTGAGTAAAGAGAGATAACAAACTGAGTAACAAAACGGTCACTATTTTTTCCACTTAAAATCTCCTTTGTCATGTGTATACATCTGGATATCACATGCAATATTAAAATTATGCTTTACAAAAAAGTATAGACCTTGCAGCAGCATAAAAGCTCCAGAATAAGCATTTTTATTTGAATAGCCAGCTTTCACATCCTCGCGTAAGCCAAAACTGTTTTACCTGGCTTCTATAAAGGAAGAATAGATAGGGACATAATAAAGGGCAATGCACAAAGCCTCAGAATCGGGCAATATTTTAGCAGTCTATATGTCCTCAATAACAACAGCCGTGACACCATAAGCAAAAGGTTGCATTAACCAGCTCTTGAAGGTAGATTATCAACTGGCAGTGTCGCTGCCAGTTAGTCTGCACAAAGGGCCGCGCCCACGATAACTAAAGATCTCTATAACCGCAACACTTGAAACACAGCGCTAAAAATCAGCTCAATCAAGATGAATGAGGTGCAATCTTGTTCATCTCAAATATGTCCTTTACTACAGTAATGGCCATAAACAGGGAAAACACTCTCTGTTGTTTTACTGATTTTTCCTCTGTCTAGTTTCATTCGTTATATGATGAAGAGGTCTTTATAAGAAAAACAAACCTATTGTTTCTCTACCTTCTGTACGGCAGACTCAGAATATTGGATAGGGTGACATATGAGTAATGAACAACGCGACGTTCCTTTTCGTCTTAATTTCGAGCAACAAAAAAAGCGGGCTAAAGAGCTACTAAAACGGCTTAAAAACAATGATAAGCAAAGCATTGATAGAGCTAAAAAACACCTTCATAAAATAATTCAAGATACTGATTTTAATAAAGATATAAGACTGTCTGACTGTCAGTTTATTATCGCCAGAGAGCTGCGATTAGTGAGCTGGGCGAAACTCAAAGCGCATATCCAAAGAATGGATACCACGCGCAAAAGCTTGACAAAAATGCCACCGCTTGACACTGATTTATCAACGCTGCACATACGTTGCGGCAGTGATATTCAAATGAGTTTACCGACCGCCGGGCTGCATGGAGACTTTTTAGAATACTCAGACCCCGTTTGCCAAGGGCCATTGATCAAAGGCGAGCAATTGCTTAAAGCACGCGCTGAATTTTTAAGCAATTACGTAAAGTTATCAGGCGTTAGTATTGAAAATATCGAGCAACAGCTACAAAGTGATGAAGAGATTTTACGAGAGTGTGCAGATAATTACCAAAGAGTGGTGCTTTGGTTTGAACACGATATCTATGATCAGCTTATTCTAGCACGCGTTCTCGCTTGTTTTAGTACGAATAAAGTCCCTGTGAGGTTAGAAATAGTCTCTGTGAATGATTACCCTGGTTCCACGCGGTTTGTTGGGTTAGGGCAATTACCTCCTGAAGCGCTGCACTTGTTATGGCAAAAACGCGTATTGATTAATGAGCAGCAATTAAGCTTAGGTCACGCTGTTTGGGATGCGCTATGCAGTAGCGATTTTTTGAACTTGCATTCACTATTAAATGCTGAAAAAACCAACGTACTTCCATACATGGCACAAGCGATTAAACGATACTTACAAGAGTTACCCAGTGTCGATAATGGTTTAGGGTTGTGTGAAAATCTTATATTGCAGGCACTCGTTGATAAGTCGTACAGGGCAGGGAAGCTGTTTTCCTATGTCACAGGAAGCTTAGAGCCAACACCCTGGCTCGGTGATATCATGTTTTGGCATATATTAAAGAAACTAAGCAATTCCGCATATCCAGTCATACGCATCGAAAAAGCAGAGGGAGATAAATCTTGGCATTTAAACAAGGTCAGTATTACTCAAACGGGAATAGATGTATTTTACAAACACAGTGATTGGTTAAATTTAAATCAAAGTGATGACTTGTTTTGGAGATGGAATGAAAGCCAAAACACAGTCGTTAAACGATCAGCTGCCCCGTAGCAAGCTATCTCACGTTGACTCGACTTCGCTAAGCGAAGCAGGGAATTAAATCTAGATGATTTAGGCGCCGCCTAATTCATTTCTAATAAATAGGAATACAATGATAAGCATCGATTATCTACTTACAGCCTTGATCGTTATTTTAATACCCGGTACTGGAGTCATCTATACTATATCAATAGGTCTCACACAGGGAAAAAGAGCGAGCATGATTGCTGCTCTTGGCTGCACATTTGGCATAATACCTTCTTTGCTAGCCTGCGTATTAGGTTTAAGTGCATTATTTCACAGCAGTACTTTGTTGTTCGAAATAGTGAGATACATCGGTGTGTTCTATCTCATTTACTTGGCATATTTGACCTATAAAAATGCTGGCAGTCTTAAATTTGAAACTCAACAGAGAAAGACTAAGGCAGCGAAAATAGCCTTGCATGGTTGCTTAATTAATATTTTAAACCCCAAGTTATCCATCTTTTTTCTCGCCTTTTTGCCGCAGTTTGTTACGGCAACAAATGCACCAACCTACCAGTTATTAACATTAGGTGTAGTGTTTATGTTGTTGACTTTTATTGTTTTTATTGTCTACGGTTTGCTTGCAAATATGTTTAGTGGAGTGCTTAAATCTGAAAAATCAGCCGCTAATACACAGTATTTTTTCTCAATGAGCTTTGCTCTATTAGCGATAAAATTAACAATAACAGATAGATGATTTCTTAACGAGTTCTGGTTCAGAAAGGGCCCTAGAGAGCGCGAGCATTAGCTCAATGCGCGCGCTACAAGATATAGGTGCTTAGTGATTCTACATAACTATCTTTAGTGGTGTGCAGATTTATTCAGTTAGACATTCGCAATAAGTATTTGTTTTTAAATGGGGGCTAACTTATGACTTTTCTGGCGAGAGATTCTAAGTGCCTGTCATGGATATTAGACTCTCTTAAGTGCTCTACAGTCGATAATAAATAATCACTGCTCTTGCCGTTAATTCCGCAAGTGGAATTAACGATAATGGCTAGCTCATCAATGGATTTGTTTTTGATGTACTGCTCATGGGTATTATCGACAACAAAACTCAATGCATTGACGCATCTCCCATCAAGCGTGTGAACATTAACAAAGCGCGCTCGATAGACAAGCGTAGGCAGCTCTCGTTGGTATAAATACGCTGCGACTTTTGCTTTATCTTGCGCTGCCACTTTAAAAGCGACTCCTTTGCAACTGCCTCCTTTATCTAGCCCTAATACTAAACCAGGCTTTTCAGGTGTGCCGCGATGCACCCAAGAGGAAACGCATAGTGAGCGATGGTAGCCAAAAACCCTGCCTTGCATCGATTCAAGGTAATCAAACCCGGGTCGCCACATCAATGATCCATAACCGAAAACCCACAAATCACCCGCGGGTAAGTCAGGTATTACTGCATCGGTATGTGTTTGTGCAAGCA
>Ga0105354_1001142_pt1 | contig 16450 bp, 13 predicted proteins | sample GOMGulsemesocosm_FD_83658 | JGI IMG/M metagenome (GOLD analysis project Ga0105354, IMG submission 83658) | Methane-oxidizing microbial communities from mesocosms in the Gulf of Mexico - GOM9B Gulf of Mexico | ecosystem: Environmental > Aquatic > Marine > Cold seeps | place: USA: Gulf of America...
ATCAATACAAACATTAGTAGTTTCAAATATTATCTGGGCAGGGTGACAATTATTTTTCATTGCATCACGACTATTTATAACAATATTTAAAATAGCATCTTCGAAATCGTAAAAGTCGATCAATACTAGCCATAAATTTTCAGCTAAATTAAACGTGAGTTTTACCTCTACGGTTAAGGTGGTGCGTAATAAGTGTTCTTGATCAGTTAATAAGTCATTGATATTCGTTATGGTATTTTTATTTGTCGATTTTTTAGAAAAGGCAAGTAACTTACTGGTGATCTTTTCACCTCGGATACTTGCATGACTAATTTCGCCTAAATATTTATAGAATTTAGTCTGAGATTTTTCAGTAAATGCAATTTTGAGTAGGTCTGAGTAACCAATAATAATGCCAAGTAAATTGTTAAAGTCATGGGCAATACCACCGGTAAGTTTACCCAAAGCATCCATTTTTTGATTACGTCTGATTTGTTCTTCTTTTACTTTTAACTTGGTTAAATCATGACAAAAACCAATAAAGTGTTTACCCCCGTCAATTGCGGGTATTTCTTTTATATTTAAGTGCAATGGAAATACAACGTTATTTTTGGTCAGTCCATCAACATCTCGACCTATGCCAGTTATTTTAGCGTTACCAAATTCTTTATATGTTTTTAAATCGTGATCGTGCTTTTCTGAAAAACTGGTAGGCATTAATAACTTTATATTCTCACCAAGCACTTCATCAGCGTGGTATCCAAATAAAACTTCAGCGGCTTGATTAAAATTTATTATTTTTCCTTTCTCATCGATAATAATCACTCCATCCATAATTGCTTCATAAACTTCTTTAGCTTCTTGTTTTAATATATTTGTCTCTGTAATTTTACTGTTGAAAAGCTGCAGTGCTAAATTTTCCATCGCTAACGCTATAGTACTTAATTCATCATTGGAACTTTCACGTAATAACGGTTTAGTACTAGAATGTGCTAGTTTTACGGCTGTTGCCTTTAATTCTCTTACCGACTTGGTAATACTCTTTACCACTGCTAAAACTAAAATAGTACTAATGAATAAGAATAAAAGAAGCAGTGTAATCTGCTGGTCACGGTGGTTTTTTATGGTTTCATTTATATGATTAACATCGGCTTTTAATAAATAAGTATGGCTTTGAGTTAAGTCATCAATTAGATAATTTATTTTTTCAGTCGTTGGTAAGGCTTCCAAATATAGAAGTTTAGATTCTTTTATAGGGGCAAGGGAGCTTTCTAGTACTTTAGTTTGTATCTCTTTTAGCTTAACAAGCAGGAAATTAATAAGTCTTAAACGTTCAATATTATCTGGCTCTGTCCAGTTTTTTGATAGTTCTACAAAGGATTTTATTGACGGGATGATATCATTGGACCATGATTTTTTATTTTTATTAGCATAAATTTCATCATGATTCATTGCCCAAGATGTTAAAGCAATATGAGATTTATCAATACCCATTTTCAATTGTAAACCTGACTTTTGCGAGGGGACTCGAAGCTCTATGATCCGACCAATTCGTTCGGAAAGTAAATTAATGGTTAATTGACTATGGGTAAACAAAATGATGATTAATAATAAGATCAATGAAAAAATAAAAATGAGCTTTTGTCTAATGGTAAAGTTAGCCGAGATAAATTGAATGACCGACTTATAATGGAAACTCACTTTGAACTATCCACGATAGTCACTGCACCTTGGTCAACCTCTGCCAATATTGAACTATCAATATAGTCAATAAAGTTAGGAAGTTGCGCATTGGTGATACCTTGTTCTTTCATCCAATGCGCTTCTAATGTTAATAAGCCTAATAACTGATTACTTAACGTCATCTCGGTATAAAAGTCATGCCAAGTATCCTCAATGCTTTTTTTGTCGTAGCTATTATTTAAATGCTTGATAACTAAAGCCAAGGATTTTTTAGGGTATTTTTGTTTGAATACTTTAGCCTTTCTCAAGGCACTGAGGAACCTAACAAAACGCTCTCTGTTGTGATGAATTTTATCTTGCACTGTAACCAGCATTGACATTTCACTGTATAACGCAGAGTGATAAATATGAACCTGCTTGGCAGGGAATTGTTTTTTTGCATTATATAAATGAGGATTCCAAGCAGCGACAGCATCAATGACTCCTTCTGTAATTAATTTCGCTGAGTCTTGTGGTTTTATATCGATGATATTGACTTGTTCAATATCAATATTATGACTTTGCAATAAAGTATGAAGAAAGAACTCCGCATTCGTTTTTATCGGTACACCAATATTCTTGCCAATTAACTGGTTGATTGTTTGAATGCCATGGTCACGTTTAATGACTAAACCGGTATTTAATTCTGAACTATGTAACGACGATAAAATTTTGATAGGTTTTTGATTAAAAGCTTGATGAACTACAGGGGTTTCATAAACTAAAGCAAGGTCTGATTTATTTTCAATTAAACTCTGTAAAGCATCTCTGCCAGAGGTGTAATTTAAATAAGTAATGTTTAAACCAACATCAATAAAATAACCTTGTTGTTCGGCAATATAAATAAGCGCAAAAACAGGTTGATTGGCATCAGCAACCGTTAAGTCGAAGGTTTTATCGAGGTCGAAATTAGCTTGATTAATTTCACTATTATCAGTACAAGAAAATAAACTGATGCTTAATAATGCTGTGATATAGACGCAATAAAACATCTTGTTTTTTATCTTTAATACGAGTGAATGAATCAAAAGTAATCTCCTAAATACTTTCAGAAACGATTTAAATAAATATAGTCTACAAATTTATTTTTTGCACTTTAATACAATCTAACTTTCTGAAAAAATAAAGGATTTAACATGAGGTTATGAAATATATGTTGCAGTTTGGTGCCACTGAATAAATATATATAATACTGAGTTTTTTTATTTGATTAAACATTAACGGTTTTGGTGTATGCATCTATCCAATACAGAAAATCTAAAATAGGCATGGGCTAGATAAGAGGTAACCCTGACCAACATCACAGACCATTTTAGTTCATTCATCTAGGGTTTCTATATATTTAATTCCTTGAACAAGCACTCTCTGCTTAGTTTATGAGCAAGTGTCATACAGGTGTTGACAATGATTTTTGATTCGTGACTAACCATTAAATTTTACCTTAAATATGATGAGAAGATCCTAAAGTGCTATCAAGTCCACAAAAGCTTCCAGGGAGAAGATTAATAATAACTGACGATGTTAAGGTTATGAGCTAGACACTGAATATACGTGTAAGTAATTAGATCTAATTATCTTCACGTACTCACAAAAAATACACAGGGGTGATTATAATAAGTTTATGATTATAGTATCGAATTGCCTAGATGCTCTGATTTTTATAGGGGAAGAATGGCGTGACTAAAGGGACTTGAACCCTCGACAACCAGAATCACAATCCGGGGCTCTACCAACGGCTCTATACCCACCACTGATATTATTTGAACAGTTCAGTATTATTTATGACAAGGAAAGTACGGAAAATATGTTGTATCCATACGCAGTTGTTGCTGCGTACATTAATTGTGGAACGAATCTATAGGTTGCTTCAAATTATGTCGAATGAGAATCAAGGAATGGGGTTTTAACTTATTGATGTTATCGTTATTCCTACGTTAACGGATGTTATAAGCCAACATAGTCACGTTTAACTTGGTTAAAATGGCAAACAAGCCAATTACCATCATTTTAATAGGCTGATTTATTTAACAATAGGAAACGAAATGGTAACCAATACACCATCATCAAATGATGTTGTTATATTAATAGTACCATGCATGAGCATTGTTAATTTTTGAGCTATAGCTAACCCAAGCCCATGACCTGAAATAAGTTGATTGTCTTGGTTTTCAGCACGATAAAGACGATTAAACATCTTTGATTCGACTTCCTCAGATAAACCTTCGCCAGAGTTTAGAATACCAAAAACATAATATGCGTTATCACGTTGACCAAATAATTTTACTTTGCCGTACTTTTGCGTATATTTTCTCGCATTTTCAATAACATTGAATAAAATTTGATTTAAACGCATAGGATCTACTTGGATAGTAGCGGACTCATAGAGTTTCATGGTAAATGTAATCGATTTTCTTAACATCCCTTCGTTAAACAAATGAAAATTGTACTGGATGACCTCGTCGGCCTGAATACTTTTATAAGTAAAGGCCAACTGTCCGGCCTCAGCTAAAGATATATCCTGAAGGTCGTTAACCAAATGAGAAAGACCCTTTATATGGTTTAATAATGACGGGAAGGTTTTTTCATCCGTTTTAATTACGCCATCAATGACTGCTTCCACTTTTACTTGCATATTATTTAAAGGTGTACGTAATTCGTGAGCAATATCAGTGATCATGTCTTTTCGTACTTGCTCTGATTTTTCTAGTTCGGTAACTGTAGCATTAAAGTTTTTAGCTAACTGCCCTAACTCATCATTTCGGAAGTCACTCATATCGACTGTTGAACGGCGCGTAACTAAATCCTCAAAGCCACGAGATAAATAGTCGATTGGTGTTAAAAATAATTTGGTAAAATACCAAATTAGACTAATCGCAATAATCGCGAGAGCTAACAATGCGACAAAGAATTTCTGTTCAATGCTTAAACCAAGAGTTGTAGGAGTCTCGGTTGCAGAAAAAATACGATTAGGTAGAGTGATTACTAGATTGTTTTGATAAAACTGTACAATTTTATCACTTTCTTTTATGGCTAAATTATATTTGTTATCTTCTTCCGCCAACGTAATATTTATTTGGTCATTCTGTCGGTTTACCTCAATATTGTTGATTTTATCAGGTAAATTATGGGCTAGAATTGATGTGCCCTTTATGACTATATGAAAAACTGAAGAATAGTGCTCGCCCAAAAAAGTGACTAATTGTTCTGGGGTGGTAATTAAACCCTTTTTATCATTTAGTAATTCATTAATACTATAATTATCACCTTTTTGTTCAATATCAACCGCATTGATTGAAGTAAATTCAAGAAAAGCCTCTTGTGAATATTTGAGCGCGATAAAGTAATATGAAGCAAGCAGCAGTAACATTAGCGCAGTTATCATTAGTGATAACTTTGTTCTGATCAGCATGCTTTTACACCCTTATTAAACTTATACCCCATACCAAAAACAGTCTTTAACCATTGGGGTTTTCGTCGATCAACTTCAATCTTTTTACGCAAATTCAGTATGTGGGTATCAATGGTTCTTTCACAAGCTTCTATATTGTCTTTACTGATACAGTCCAAGAGCTCCTTACGAGAATACGTTTTACCTGAATTTGTTATTAAAACCTCTAGTATTTCAAATTCGATATTCGTCATTATTATTTCCTGCTGGTTTAGAGACAAGTTTTTATTTTTAATCTCAAATAAAAAGTCTCCAAATTGATAATTTTTGATTGCAGGTATCGAACGTGTTCTTCGAATAAGCGCTTTGACTCTAGAGACTAATTCATTAGGGCTAAAAGGCTTACAAATATAATCATCAGCACCTTCATCTAAACCAAAAATTTTATCTGACTCTGCTGACTTTGCCGTTACCATTATCGTAGGAATACCTTTAGCTACAGTAAGCTTTAATAACGACAAGCCACTTTCGCCCGGTAACATTATATCTAATATGGCTAAATCAAATGCTAAGTTGATAATAGCTCTTTTCGCTATATCGCCATGACTATATGAAGTAACTTCAAAGCCAGCCCTTTGCAAATAAAGTTCTACAATTTGAGCTGTTTCAATTTCGTCTTCGACATAAAGGATAGAAATAGTCATTTTAGTTAACTCATAAGTCATTTGTTATAATTTATTTAGTCATTACAAGGTTGAAGCAGACCGTTTATTTCACCCTTGTAAGCATTTATTAAACATCTTTAGAAAAATATATTCGCTTACTTTGGTAATTAATAAATAATTTTCCCTCTTTAAATAATCCAATACCTAAGTTCCCCCTAGGTCCATCCCCCATTATTTCAAATACTGACATATCTGCGACTAAAAGGCGTGTTTTGTATGAGATGCCCGCTATTGAAATTGATGCTAAATCGTTCATACCGTAGACATCAAAAGGATGACCATCAGTTCCCATTGCCTGACCTAATATACTTAATTTACCATCATCTTTGTTAAAGCCAAGTTTATTCGCTGCTTTCCAGTTGACCATTAAACTATTACCCGCTCCAGTATCAAAATGGCTATCGATACTATAGCCATTAAAATCTATCGGAAAATCAATGAAACCACCTTCTTTTATAGCAAGGGGAATTTGTGTAAATGAGTGTTGAGGATATAGGTCGCTTGGTAAGTGATTTATATTATGAAGTGTGATGGTTTTCTGCGATTGGTCTATTTCAGTCAAAAACTGTTCAAGAAAAGTATTTGGAAGTACTCCCATATCAACACCGTCAAATCCGGGTATAAATATAGGTTGGTCAGAAACGCTTCCTTCTATATTTTCAACTGAAGCCTCACCTACTTTCACGGTGTTCAAATTAAACGATTTTACGGTATATGAACCGTTTCCACCAATTTCTTCGACAAGCTCTACTTCATTGCTACTGATATTCAATTTTTTAAAAAGGGACTGCGGTATCGATACACTATTAGCGCCCGTATCAATGATAAAAGGCTGTGTGTATTTACCATTTATAGTTACATCTACAATCATATGACCACTAGGTGCAATTCTAATAGAGGCTGATGTACTAGCAGAAATATTGACAGCACTAGCACTATTTATTCCTAGAATGATTAACGAAAATATGAATAAAAATTGTTTCATTTTGCTTCCTGTTATTAATAATATAATTTATAAAATCATGGCTAAAGCCATAATGTGAAAATATTATTAAAAAAAAATGTCAAGAAGTTATCAAGAAACAGAATTAAGATGATATTTTTATTTTATATAGATAATGACTCTCGTCGCCCCAAACGAACGCTATCTTCTGACAATAAAACACCATCCAGGCCTAACTTCAGATTTGATTAACTTTAATTAAGTTTACTCTCTTGGGCACAGGAAATGCACAAGAACGATCATATGAAGTTTATGGTTATAGTGTTGAATTGCCTAGATGCTTTGATTTTAAAGGAAGATAATGGGGTGGCTAAAGGGACTTGAACTCTCTACAACCAAAATCACAATCACGTTGTCGGTATAGGATTTAGTTGGATTAACGTGTATCAAGTTAGATATTACAGGAGCTGTTCATGTCAGAGCTGGGATTTAAACGTAATCTTTTGGCTTTGAAAACTCACAGAATGGTTCCAGAACTATAAAGTTAATACTTAAGAATAAAGTTTTCCAAATCACTTTCTTGTCGCATAACATCTAAAATATTATCGTCGTTACCTTTAACTTTATAAAATATTAGACAAGGCGGAACAACAATTTATCAAAAGCTAAACTTTTCAGCTCATTAAATTTATTCCCTAGCTATTGCTCGAACAAAGGTTTAATTGTCAAAATTATTATAGGGTGCAATGAAAACACTGAAAAGGGTCGTTGGATTCATTGTCCTTTTCAGCATTTTCATCGAGGACAAAACAGAGTTTAATAAAAATCAATTTTCCCAGATGTCCATGCTTTACTTGCTCTTTTGATATGAAAGTCAGGATTTAAACGCCAGGTTACTCCAACAGGAGCTGCCATGTTTAAATATAATTTTCCTTTATGTAAGGTAAATATTTCCGGATTTGTAGGCACTGCGCCATTATGAGCCGCACCTAATGCACAATAACCGCCAAATTGTGGAACATATTTTTCAGGCGATTTAATGAATAATTGCAAATGCACTTTACTGGTAAAGTGCCATGTAACATCGTGCCATTCATAGCTGAACTCTTTACTACCTACCCGTGCTCTGTTTTCGTTAAAATAACTAACAGGGTCATACCCTTCAATTGCAACGCCTTCTATAGAGTAAAATTTTCCCGCATAACTTTGAGCTGAAATAAATAATAATGGTATTATTATCGAAAGGCTTAGTGCTAATTTAATGATGTTTTTCATGATTATTCCTTAGTTGCTTATTGTAATTTTCGTTGAGTTGGATGTGCCGTTACTGCATCAAAACCACCAGCACGATGAGCCAGTGTTTCGTTGTAAGGTAAGCTAAGTGAAATTTCTGTAATTGCATGAACACCTGCTTTGTGACCATTAAAATATGTACTGTATCTTTGTGGAAATAGTAAGCCTGCATGTTTTTGATAACTTTCATATACATGAAAACCTGGGCCGAACTCATTCCCTTGAATTTGCATCGCATCTAACAGTGGTGCATAGGTTGAGTTATATTCAACTCCTTTAAGCAAACCTGTATCTTGCTCAATAAATAAACGTAAATAATCGTTGGGCGTTTGTGTGGCTTGCTCAATGAATTGTAATTTCACCGTGTGAAATTCTTTTTCAATTTTTGGTAGCTTCCTAATTCCTGTATAGCTAAGTACGGCTCCTTTTTCTAAAGGCAGCCAAGGTAGAGCTACAAAACGGTAATTAAAGTATGGCATCATCCCTGGTGGGTTTGGTAGTTTCCAATTTTGATAAAACGTTTTACCATTTTTAAATACTAATAAAGACTCTTCCATTGGATAATAATGATACCCTCGGTGGTCTTTACGTTGGTACTGTTCTGTGCTTATCCACCAAGGATTTAATTCGACAGGAAAGTTTAATGTGTAAAGACTATGGTTAAAACTAAAGGTATTCCTATTTTTCCAAAGGCCTTTTTTTCCGTGAGTCGTTAACATTTTGTCTATTAATATTTCAGCTTGTTTTGAACCGTATTGTGGAGGGGGTAACTCATTGTTCATGGCTGCATATGCCGTCATGAACGGTTGCATTAGAAGAATGATTAGTAATAATATTGCATTTGGCATAGTTTCTCTCATTTCTGCTTAATTTCATTTTTATGATGCTTTATAAAGTTAGCTATTACGATTAAATCTAAATTCAATTGCTATTCAATAAATATGAAACCAAATAAAAACAAAGTGTTAAGTTGTTATGTGGATGAACTTAATCAGTGAGAAAAGCGATCTTTTTGTTATAATAAGCGTGTTAAAGTCGAAAGAATTGTCAGTTAACCAAAGTATAACTTGAATACAAATAACCAACGGAAAGCTAAATGGAGCTATCACAAGCAAGAAAAAAACAGTGGCAATTAGGTGACTGGTTATTAGATGCCCCCAGTTTGCAATTGATCTACGATGGCGAAAAAATTAATATCACATCTAAAATGCAAGATGTATTACTGGTGCTATTAATACATAAAGGTAGACCAGTAACCAAAGAGGTTATTTATCAACAAGTTTGGCCTAATGTTATTGTAAGCGAGCAATTAATTGCCCGTGCTATCTCAGATTTACGTAAAGTATTAAAAGATAATGCTAAACGTCCTAGTTATATTGAAACATTATCAAAAGCTGGGTATCGCTGGCTAGGTCCAATTTGTGAAATCAATGAGTGTGAGGCTCAGTCCGTAACTTTACAAAAGGTTAAACCGACTAAAGTTCAATTTATTACCCTATTCGTGTTTTTATTGATAGCGGTATTGTCTGTTTATTTAGCTTCATCACTTTTGTTTTTAGAAAAAAATAGCAATTTAGACCAATCTAAAGTGAATGTTTCTGCTACTCGGCCATTAACAAGCTTACCTGGAATCGAAAATGCACCAACTATCTCTCCAGACGGAAAAATATTGGCCTACGTTTATGAAGTGCAAGGTAGTAATACATCACAAATTACTCTTACCGATTTGAATTCGCAGAGATTACTCGCTCAACTGCCTTTTAATACTCAGCAAAAAGTAAAACAATTCGCTCCAAGGTTTTCGCCTAATGGTTTATATTTAGCTTTCAATCAATATAATGAAAAACAGCATAGTTGCAGCGTTTATTGGGCTAAATTGAGTAACTTAAGTCAACAATTTAAAGTAGCAAATTGCGCAAGCCGTTTTAAAATGTCCTTAGATTGGTCAAGTGATAGTAAAGCGTTATATTTTACTCAAGATATTACGCCAGATATCAGGGCGATAGTGGTAGCTAATATAGATGACCAAACAGTTAAGCAAGTAACTTTTCCTTTACTTGCAGGAACAACAGATTACAGTCCAAGAATTTCTAAATATGGCTCAAAGTTAATTTTTGTTCGAGGAAAATTAAAACCTAATCATCATTCTGCTATTTATTACGTTAATTTAGATGAAATTAAATCGGAAAAGTTAAAAGCAGTTCCTTTAACTACAGAAGAGGAAAGAGGAAATATATTTGGTTTAACTTGGAAATCTGAATCTTCAATAATTTACGCTTTAGATCAAGATATTAATCAATCATTGCGTTTATTATCTTTAAAAAATGGTAGTGATTTGTTACTTGAACAAGGTTCATATCATCGAATAGATTATCATGAAAAATCGGATACTTTGGTTTTTGCTAATAATCAACAAGTAAGTAATATAGTGAGCTTGGCATTAAATAAAGAGAATAATAGTATGCCTGTTGATTTGATTTTTTCAACACGCAAAGATCATCAGCCGAGAGTATCTCCTGATGGAAAAAAACTCGCTTTTGTAGCAGATAGAAGCGGCACCGATCAGCTATGGATTGCTGATATTGGTGGAAAAGAGCAAAGACAGTTAACACATATCCCTCAAGCCGCAATTAATAATATTTCTTGGTCTCCCGATGGGAAAAATCTCCTATTAATGGTGCAAACAAAATTGCTAACTAAATTATATACATTTAATTTGGCTCAGTTGAAACTTAGTGCGGTTGACACTGGAGAATTTACTATTTCTGATGCTCGGTGGAGTAATCATCCTTCTTGGTTAATTGTCAGTTGTCAGATTAAAAATGTTTGGCAAATTTGTCGAATAGCAAGCAGCGGAGGTGAACCTGAAATATTAACAACAGCCTCAGGAATCTCGCCTTATTCACCAAGGCATAGTGACTTTATTTATTTTACACGTCATGGTTCAGGGTTATGGCGTATGCCTTTAATCGGTGGTAAAGCTGAAGTTGTGTGGCAAGATTTTCCAGAGCACAGTTGGAAAAACTGGGTGTTATATGAAAATCAGTTATATTATTTAGATCATAAAAATTTTGATGAACAAACAGCTTTAATAAAGCGAGATCTAATTTCTGGAGAAAGCAAAGTTATTTTTCAAGGGCTTATTAAATGGGATAAAACTAGTTTTGATATTAACCCTAGTGGTAATTATTTGTTTTTATCAACTCAAGCCCCTGCAAGCGATGATATATATCGTCAGAAAATACATCAATAATGATATTTAAAAATAAAGTTCAACAGATGTTAGTGAAATTCATCAAAAACTCGGTTGGTCTAATTTTTAAAAATATTTTTATTATTGTATTAAACTCTAATTACTCACAGAATCTGTACAGGAGCAGTTATCAGAAAGGTCTGATTATATTAGGGGATTTCTCCGAGGCTTTGAGTTTAAAGGCTGATGTTTTGAAGAAAAGAATGGGGTGGCTAAAGGGACTTGAACCCTCGACAATCGGAATCACAATCCAGTTGTCGGTATAAGATTTATCGCCATTTAAGTAATCCGTTAAAAAGCGCGTACCCATAATAAAAGGCAACAATTTGGCGCCAACAAGTAAACTTTCTCTTTCTAATAAGCTAAGTTTATCACCAAAAGCTTGCTGGTAATTTGTGATTAAGACTTGGAAAATATCAATATTAAGCACCATTTTTTCTATACTAACATCGTCCTCTGCAAGGTTACTACAACACGTTCTTACTATATCGCCAAAATCATGCATCAAGATCAATAATCGCACTTGGATTGTCACTCGTTTTCGAGAATAATAAATTATTAATTTTAGTATCATTATGGGTGACATGAAGAGGTAACTTGCTACTTATCTCGACGACTTGTTTAATAAATTTTTGTTGTGAAAAGCAAAAATCTACTGCCTTTTGGCAATCAGCTAATCTATGATCGTTAGCGACAGCTTCACTAAGTTAGCGCATTCTAAAGCTAATATCATGGAAGTCAGCAATAATAACGGCAAGTCTATTAGTAGGAATATCACTTAACGCCCTACTAAACAGGGCAAATTCTCGGGCAACTTGGGCTGCCTGTTCTGGGCTTGATACCTCTTCTAGCGTGTAGGAGCCTTCAATAAATTCCATTAATCGCCAATAGTTTTCACCGACTTTAACCGCGATATCTCCATCATTGCTCAACACTTGTTGTGGAACCATCAAAGGATAATGACCATGGCGCTTTTGTTTTACCAAGTACTAGTTAATTTGCTGGGCGTTGCCACATAGCTGAATAGGGTTGATAAAAATGTCATGATTAATTCTTTGTAAAACAAACTCACACTCAGGCGTACTAAGTTTGTAAGTAGAATTAATATGGCCATTGCCAAGGGGGGGTAGTCGCTTGAGAGAAATCGAAATTGTAATAAGCTAACAGTAGCTCGATATTGGTATTGTTTAATGCGTTTTATCCATAATGATACTGTTTTAAAATACCTAATTTATCCTGTTAGATGAACCTGCCATTCTGTAAATTATTTAGTAAAAATAGCATCCACTTTTTCGCTTACTTTTTGGCTGTCTTGTTGATAGGTCAACCCAAACCACTGTGCGGTAGTTTTTAGTACCATGACATTTTTATGCTGTTGCACTATTTGCTTCATGACCACATTCGGTAAATAACATTCAGCATTTAATTTATTTTGTTGTATTACCTGACTAATTTCTTCAGTTAACATGGGAAAGATATCAGTATTAAATAGCCAACAATTCATTGAGATTAATGTATCTTTATCAAGCTCAATTATTTTGTCATTAACGCTAAGCTTGCCGGTAATTTTATCCTTGTGTTCTATAATATTTTCACACTCTTCGATATGCTCTAAATAATTTTCTGAAGAAAATTGGCATAAACCTCGATTGACACTGCCAAACTCAGATAAGGTATTTTGAAGTTGATAGGCCACCATTACATGATGGTTTGCTGTTTCATTCGCTTGTGTGAGCAGTAAATCAAAGGCTTGAGCACCATAATAGTCATCAGCATTGATCACGGCAAAGCTTTTCGTCAGTAGCTTACGACAACACCATAGTGCATGAGCCGTACCTAAGGGTTTGTTTCGCTCTGCTGGTACTAAACAGCCAGCAGGTAAGTTATCTAATGTTTGTAATACTATTTCATATTGCAAAGCATCTGGTAATCTAGGTAATACTTGCTGCTGTAATATGTCTTTTAATTCAGGACGAATAACAAAAATGACACGATCAAACCCTGCTTGCACAGCGTTTAACAGGTTATACTCCATCAGCGTCAGCTTTTTGTTACCAAACTCAACAAATTGCTTGTCTCCGCCAAACCTAGATCCTAAGCCAGCGGCTAAAATTACAACGCTAGGCATTAGCTAACAACCCCTAATGGCTGAGTTTTTCGTAAACAATAAACCATACGCCATAACGTAAAAAAGTCCATACCGCTATGGCCACCATTATGTTCTGCTTCACTTCCCATGCTGTACTACATCCATTTTGGCTACCACTAAGCCCATTACCGACTTACCTTGTGCTATAGGCAGAGAAAGATTTATTGATGTAGAACTATAACCACTAGTAACGACAGTAGCCATACATACTGCAGCAGAGGCAAATGTTTTTAAAAACTGACGACGATATTGGCTCATTTGCTAATCCCTGTTAACTTCCTTGCTTATTATTTTATCAAAAACATAACACAAACGCCCTTTTATGGACAGTGGCTAGCAAAAGCAAATAGTCCATTAAAATTCAGTGGTCATTACGCCATTAAATTTAAGGTGTACTGACTTATTTATCTCAAACACACTTAACTGACAGACGAATTAACTATTCGGCTGTCAGTAAGAACTACAAAAATCTAAGGAAATAATTAAATAATTAAATAATTAAATAAGTAACAGCATTTCAAATGATGATGTCATATCAAATGGCGCAATTAGAGGAACAGTTACGGGGGCATTAATCGGAGCACCAGGAATTGCAATAGGCGCCACTATTGGTGGTTTGGCAGGCTTTATTATTGATGATTAATAAAGCTAAAGATTAGGCTAACTTTATTGGTTAGCCAATTCTTATAAATGGGCATGTTGGGCGTTTGGACATTCGGTTTTATTAAAATTTAAATTATTCCTTTTTTATATTGGAAACAATTATTGATGCCACACTGCTGACCGAAATTAGCCATCAAAATTAGGCGAATTTATGTTCATTAAGATACGAATATAGTTTCACTAATTCCATTTTATGACTTTGATGCGCGCCAAGCGGAAGCTAGGAGTGACAATATCAAACCTTTCGCTCCTCGTTATATAGCTGACCATTATCGAAAAATTTGAAACGCCACAATTTAGCCAAATCAATCAAGCCAAAGCTGCTTTATCTCAAAATAAACATCTCTAAATTCAGTGGCGTACCAATTACCAGATCCTTTAAGTTTTACTATGCCAAACCACTCTTCAATATCATTTGGATCTTGCGTGTATGAATCTTCTAAACCAAATTTCCACCAAGCATCTAAATACTCATGAATTACAACCCCTGCTATAGGTAATGAAGCGGTTTGAATATCATTTAGGTTTTGCAGTAAGCCATTTTTTTGATCTTCAACGGTATTACCACCATAACCGTAATTTGGTGCGCCTACTCGGTAAGCATTTGGTGAGACACTTAACCCAGTTTCAGTGATTAACAAGGGCATATTTGGATGGCGTAGTTTTAGTTCTTCTACCCAGCCTTGAAAATGGGTCCCAGTAGAGCTACCAAGCGATGTTGATGGGCGGTAATAAGGCACAGCGTAGGAATAGGCATTATGACTGCGAAAATCAAGAAATGGTGTTTCGATAAAATAGGCGGTACGAATATCATTGGCATAAGAAACTAATGAGCGCTTACCATATTGTTCAAACTCGTAAGTTAGAGCATAATCAGCCATTTCCGCGATAAATGCTTCGGTGGCGTTTATACCTTCACTAGTGGCGACATACTTACCTAGGTACTGATGTATTTCTGGGTGGGATGCATTAGTTGTTTTTATGCTAGCTTCACTTAATTCATTGCCAACAATATATGCAACAAGCGGTGGGTTGTTGTCGGTATAAACACTGTAGATTCTATCAATAACAGCTTTGATATAAGCTTTGGTCTCTTGTTTGAAATTATTATCGTGAAAATCAGCAACACTGCCATCGATCCAAAGTGTTTGAATGAAGTTGAGATCATCAACATTTTTTAACGCTTGGTAACTGTATGTTGGCGAACCCCAAAAACGAACAGTATTAGCACCCATCGCTTTAATATCCGTGATGTCTTGTAAAATACTGTATTCTAACTCAGCGGAAAGATTGGTTGATGTTTCTAACTCCCAAGGTAAAAAACCAGGATAAGCTGGCACATAAACAACCCCTTTAACTTCAAATGGCAATCCATCTTTAAGGATAAAGTGCTCATTAACAGTGAAACGATTGATTACGGGTTCTACTATCTCAGGCTGTTTTTCATCTGGCGTGGAAGAGTTGCCACCTCCGCCACAAGACAATAACATGCAGGCAAATATCAGCAGTAAAGCGAACGGGACTTTTGTCTTTTTATGAACTTTTTTATGATTTAACATGATTGTTTCTTAATAGTATCATCATTAATAGGGTTAGGTAGTTGAGTGCGTCACCACTATTTGTGGACTTCCTTCGTTTATTTTTAAGGTGCCATTGGCTGCATCAAGAATGTTGAATACATAGTTTTAGGAGTACAGTTTAAATGCATAAAAGTAAAACACACAAACGAACGCTAGTATTTACAATACAGTAATAAGAAGCGTTAGCTATTGAGACTCGGTGAAGCGGTATATTTAATATGATGAAAAGGAAACGTGGTACATAAACGGGTTACATGTAAGCGTATTTCAATGATTTTTAATACGTGTGTTTGTTTCCTGGTAAGAGCTGAGTTCACACCTAAACTGCGTTTATAATCGATAAACCAGAATTGATGAAACAGTGTCAAGGGATGTTAAAAAGTAATCAAGGAAATGCTAATGTCAACATTGCGTATCAAAGTGATCGTTAGGTTGGATGCTTTTGGTTCTTAAAAAGCGAACTCTTTGTGGCAGTAGTTATCCTTTAAACTAAGCCGGAACTGTCAGATTATGGCTAGCTGAAGAAGTCTCTAATGATCACCAGCTCAATGTTAACAAAGATACGCAAGCGGACGTTAGCCTTGGCTTATCTATAGAAAAGTGTTTCAACATTGCGGACGTTCTAAAATAAGGGGAGTAGTCCCCCTTACTTTCTATTTCAACAATTTATTATTCATAATCGACAGCGTAAGTTTCTTCATATGTATGAGAGTAAAGCTCAAATAAATTGCCGAATGGGTCTTCTAAATACACCA
>Ga0105354_1001143_pt1 | contig 16447 bp, 12 predicted proteins | sample GOMGulsemesocosm_FD_83658 | JGI IMG/M metagenome (GOLD analysis project Ga0105354, IMG submission 83658) | Methane-oxidizing microbial communities from mesocosms in the Gulf of Mexico - GOM9B Gulf of Mexico | ecosystem: Environmental > Aquatic > Marine > Cold seeps | place: USA: Gulf of America...
CCATTTATTCAACGCATCATCAAAATCAGCCTTAAGCTTAATGTTACCTCCCTCGCGGATTTACTGGCTGCACGCTATGGAAAATCACAAAAACTCGCTGTGATTGTCACTTTAGTAGCCCTTATTGGCACTATGCCGTATATCGCCCTACAACTAAAAGCGATTGTTTACTCTTATCAACAACTGACTATTTCACCTGAACTCAACTCTTGGCAAACCGGTTTTGTCGTCTCAGTGATACTCGCTACCTTCACCTTGTTTTTTGGCATACGCTCAGTCGATGTTACTGAACGCCACCCAGGTGTGATGTTAGCGATTGCCTTCGAGTCACTATTAAAAGTCGTGGCTTTCTTGGTGCTCGGGCTATTTGTGGTTTTTGTTATTTATGACTCTCCTCAAGAGCTATGGAGAGCCACTAAGGCTGATAACTTACTCAGCCAACAATTACAGCTGCCTAACATTACCACTATGCTCGGCTCACTGGTTATCGGCATGGCCGCATTTTTAGCGCTTCCCAGACAGTTTCATGTGATGGTCGTCGAACTGCGTAACGCTAATGATGCAAAACTCGCGCGTTACATTTTCCCAATATATTTATTGATTTTTGCCATTTTTGCTATTCCTCTAGGCCTTGCCGGGCATCTGTTATTAGGCGATAGTGTTGCTGCCGATGCTTATGTGCTGTTCCTACCGGCGATCAACGACCAGTTTTGGCTCACACTGTTAGCATTTTTAGGAGCTATATCCGCCGCTAGCGCTATGGTAATTATTGCAGCGATTGCACTGAGCACAATGTTATCAAATGAGATTTTCTTTCCATTAGTTTTCAACCGACAGCGCGTCGTTGACGGTGATTTTAGCCGCTTTAAATCGAGATTATTGAGGGTCAGGAAAGTTTTAGCCTGCCTAGTTATTTTATTAGGCTACGGGGTTTTTCTACTCGCACCACCCGATAAACTCTCTTTTTTAGGTGAAATTGCCTTCGGTGCGGTGGCGCAATTAACCCCTGCATTGATTGCATCGTTCTACTGGCGATCAAGCAGCTTGACGGGTGTTATTAGCGGTATCAGTGCGGGTTTTAGTTTATGGTTCTTTCTTAACTTACTACCTCAATTTGGCCTTTACACGCAGCCAGTTAGCAACTCGTTAGTTCCTACGCATATGCAAGTATCACTGATTAGTTTATTGGTGAATGTCATTGTGATGTGGTGGGTTTCTCAGTTTTCGAGACAGAGCGTGCAAGAGCGGGTGCAAGCCTCTTACTTTTTGGACTGGCAAGATACTGATAACCTTAGTTTGCCGACAAACCGGGAAATTGATGCCAGTGAATTACAATTACTCGCCTCACGATTTGTCGGCGAAGAAAAAGCCAAATTGGGTTTCAAGCAATTTCTTGCCACTCATGATTCCAAATATTTGGGCTCGCGGCTCTACAATCACAAGCTGATCGAACATACAGAGCATATGATGACCAGTGTGATGGGTTCTTCTTCTTCACGATTGGTCATCTCCTCAGCTCTGCACGGCAAAGAGCTGGCACTCGATCAAGTTGCGCAATTAATTGAAGACACCTCCACACAAGGGACGCAGTTTAGCCACAGCGTCTTGCAAAGCGCGATTGAGAATAGCACCGAAGGTATTTCAATTATCGGTCGTGACCTAAATTTAGTGGCTTGGAACAAGCGCTATGTTGAACTATTCGATTATCCAGCACACCTAGTGTTTGTCGATTGCCCGATTGAAAACCTTATTCGCTATAACGTGGAGCAAGGGCGCTGTGGACCGGGAGATGTTGAAGAAAAAGTTCACAAAAGGCTACAATACTTACAACAGGGAGCCGCCCACAGTTCGGAGCGCAGGCATAATACTGGGCAAGTGATTCGCATCCAAGGCAATCCATTGCCCGATGGCGGCTTTGTCATGATTTTCTCGGATATCACCGCCTTTAGACAGGCAGAGCAAGTACTCAAAGAAGCCAACCAAGATTTGGAAACTCGGGTACACGAGCGAACCAAGCGCTTAGAACACAGCAACAGTGAACTGGAGAAAGAGCGCGAAAAAGCAGTCTTAGCGCACGTTAAAAAAAGCCAGTATTTAAATGCCTGTAGCCATGATTTAATGCAGCCTTTAGAAGCTGCTAGGCTTTTTACTAATGCTCTTTCAGCTGAGCGTGGAATCAAAAAAAGTCATCAGCGACACATCGTTAATATAGAAAACTCGCTGCGCGTAGCCACCAGCTTACTCAGCGAGCTTGGAGATATCGCTAAGATTGAAAGCGGCAATATTCGAGTATCAAAAAAAGCATTCTCGATTGGCGAGTTACTGAGAAGTTTAGCAAGCGAGTTTAACGCTCACGATGAAAAAGTTGATATACAGTTCACTGTTATTGATTGCTCGCTTTGGGTTTTTTCTGATCCTAGTTTATTGCGCCGTATTCTACAAAATTTTATTGCCAATGCCTTTCGCTATGCAAGCCCCGGTAAAGTGCTACTGGGTGTGCGTAGACTCAACCAACAAATATCCATTGAAGTTATTGATAACGGCCCTGGAATTGCATTAGAAAAACAACGCGTTGTTTTCGAGCAATTCACCCAACTTAAAACTGAAAACGCCAATACCAGTAAAGGCCTTGGCCTAGGACTAAATATTGCCCAGAGTTTTGCCCAGTTACTCGATCACCCGCTGTCTTTACGATCAACTCCTGATAAAGGCAGCAACTTCTCTATCGCTGTCCCCATCACTGTCTCACAGGTCACTGAGCAAGAAAATAGTGTCAGTAAAGTCATTAGCCTGCAGGGAATAACTGTGCTCTGCATCGAAAATGATCCAAATCTACTTGAGGCGATGATTGCATTACTTAACTCTTGGCAATGCCGAGTGTTGGCCTGTGATAACAGCCAGCAAGCTCATCAGTATTACACGCAATATAATGATGAAATAGATATCATGCTGATGGACTACCAGCTCTCTGAAGAAAAAACCGGTTTAGATTTCATGCTAGAGATAAGCCAAGCGTCAAGCTACGGGATACCGGGTATTTTGATTACTGCCACAACCGATCGCGAGGTGCGTATAAAAACGCAAGATGCAGGTTTTAGCTATATGACTAAGCCGATGAAACCTGCTGCCTTACGCGCCCTTATTAGTGCTATCCTCACGCAAAAAATGCAGCAGGATTACTCGCTGCTGGTCGAGAATGAAGAAGCGCCTACTTCCAATTGACCAATCGCTATGACCGCTTGAGTACGATTGAGAACATTTAGTTTTCTAAAGATCGCCGTCGCATGGGCTTTTACAGTCGCCTCAGACAAACTTAACTGATGCGCAATCTGTTTATTAAGCAATCCATCGGCAAACATCAACAGTATTTTATGTTGTTGCGGTGTTAAGGTCGTAATACGCTCACCAATGTCTGATTTATCGGCGACGCGATTTAAGTTGATATGATCAGGCAGCCAAGTATTACCGCGAAGCACTTGCTCAATGGCCTTAATAATCAGCTCTACCGAGGTGGATTTTGGCACAAATCCCGAGGCGCCAAACTCCATTGATTTAATCACCGTATCATCGTCTTCATGGGCGGAGACCACAACCACCGGTAACTGAGGATACTGACTACGTATTTTGATCAGTGTATTAAAGCCATGAGCACCGGGAATATTTAAGTCTAACAACAGTAATTCAGCGTCACCATTAGCTGCTAAAACATCACTGAGTTGCTCAACGGTTTGCGCTTCAACCCACTCAACTTTGCTCAGTTTAGATTTCAAGGTCTGCAATAATGCTTGACGAAACAACGGGTGATCATCTGCAATGATGATTTTGCGAACAGTATTCATGAGACTCCTAATAAGCTCGACCGGACAGTACTGCACATCTTGCTAAAATACAGCTTTGAAAACAAGAATCTACATTTTCAAACTACGACTAAAAAGGCCTTTATTTATTATATTTTTATGTCCCATATACTAACCTAAATCCCCCCCTTTCAACAACTATTGCAGATTCGACAACAAACAGATGAACACTTAATATACATTACTATTGCGCCCAAGCTTCAGCTCTGTGCTGATCTTTCCATTTAACATAATTGCCCGCGGTGTAACTGAAGAAATCTAACTCTTTCTGGGTGAGCTGTCGCACTTGTTTCGCGGGACGCCCTACATACAAATAACCACTGGCAAGCACTTTTCCTGGGGGCACTAAACTCCCAGCACCCACCACCACTTTTGATTCAACCACCGCACCATCCATCACCATCGCCCCCATGCCAATCAGTACTTGATCACCAACAGTACAGCCGTGCAGCATCGCCATGTGCCCTATAGTAACCTCTGACCCAATAATCAGCGGTAATCCTTCTGGATTCCCAGCGCCGGCATGGGTGACATGCAAAATAGAACCATCTTGCACGCTGGTGCGCGCACCTATTTCAATACGCTGTACATCCCCACGAATAACCGCTGTTGGCCATACCGATACATCATCCGCTAAATTTACCCGGCCCAAAACGACTGCCGATGGATCGACAAATACGCGTTCCCCAAGTGCTGGTGACACGCCTTGGTATTGTCTAACATTCATGCTTTTACTCACTTTAAGCCTCTCTTTATCATTGATAACTAGTTTCAATTCAGAAACACATGCCCACAGTTCCTCACCAGAATGATGAACAACTAATCTAGCAGCCAATACTAATAATAGCAGCACAAACTAGCTAGTAATCGAAATCAAAACTCTTCGCAGCAGTTGAATTTCATCAATTAAACCTTATTATAACTGTCATACAGACGTCATCGTTAAGCCTTGCGTAATTCATTTTAGTACATCTTTAGGTTTAGCGCGTAACCACACAATACGGAGCGATCCATGTCCAATAGCCCTGCGCAGTTACCTAAGTTTAGTCAGATTGAGCCCTCTCAAATTAATGCACAGCTAGATGTCATTGTCAGCGATAACTTACAAAGCATTGAGACGATTCTCTGCCAAAATACCGATTACACTTGGGACAATTTAGTCGCCCCAATTGATGCGTTAAACGATACTTTAGCTAATTTCTGGTCGCCTGTTTCCCACTTAAACTCTGTCTGCAACACTGATGAACTTCGAGTTGCCTACAATGAGGCTCAACCTAAGCTCTCCAGCTATTACACTCAGCTTGGTCAAAACCATCAACTGTATTGCGCTTATAGAAATATCAACACTGCCAACTTAAGCGTGGCTCAGCAAAAAGTTATCGACAATGCCGTTCGTGACTTTGAACTCTCAGGCGTTGCCCTTGAAGATGCCAAAAAGCAGCGCTTTGGCGAAATTAAACTGCGTACTTCAGAGCTAAGCACTAAGTTCTCTGAAAATGTTTTAGACTCAACCCAAGCTTGGCAAAAGCAAATTAGCGATGCAGACGAACTCGCCGGTATGCCAGAGCTGGCACTTGCAGCTGCTGAGCAAGCGGCTAAGACAAAAGAGCTAGATGGCTATTTGCTCACCTTAGAGTTCCCTTCATACTTACCGGTTATGAGTTATTGCGCTAACCGCGAATTACGCCGTGAAGTCTATACAGCCTTTGCCACTAGGGCTTCCGACACAATTGAGAATAAAAATTGGGATAACAGCCCTATTATTGAAGAGTTACTCGCGCTTCGTTTAGAATTGGCCAATATCTTAGATTTTGATAGCTACGCTCACTACTCATTAGCGACAAAAATGGCACAAACGCCTGACGACGTTTTAGGTTTTCTTAATAAACTGGCTGAACAAAGTGTGACTACCGCACGTTCTGAATTCGATTCCCTCGCGCTGTTTGCTAAAGAAACAGATGATATAGACCGTTTAGAAGCTTGGGATGTCGGCTATTACAGTGAACAGCTTAAAAAGAAAAAATACGCCATATCACAAGATCAATTACGTCCTTATTTCCCAATGGATAAAGTACTCGAAGGTCTGTTCGACATCACCTCACGTTTATTCAACTTCGAAATAAGTAAAGTCGATAACTTTGATAGTTGGCACAAAGATGTCACCCACTATCAACTTAGCCGTGATGGACATGTGATTGCTCGCTGTTACCTTGACCCCTTTGCCAGAGCCAACAAACGTGGTGGCGCTTGGATGGATGTTTGCCGCACCCGCATGCGTACACTATCTGGCGAGTTACAGCTTCCCACTGCCTATCTGGTATGTAATTTCAACTCTCCAGTGGGTGATAACCAAGCACTATTAACCCATGATGAAGTAACCACCCTGTTCCATGAGTTTGGTCACGGTTTACATCACATGATGACACAAATGGAAGATGCTGATGTCAGCGGTATCAATGGAGTTCCCTGGGATGCGGTAGAACTTCCAAGTCAGTTCTTGGAAAATTGGTGCTGGCAACCACAGGCATTGGCACTGATCTCTGGGCACTATCAAAGTGGCGAGACACTGCCATCGGATATGCTAGATAAACTGCTTGCCGCCAAGAATTTTCAGTCTGCAATGGCTATGGTTAGACAACTGGAATTTTCACTCTTTGATTACCGCTTACACCTTGAGTACAAGCCAGGTGAAAGCATTGTACAGCCATTACTCAACCAAATTCGCCAGCAAGTGGCGGCGATCACCCCGCCTGCCTTCAATGCCTTTCAAAATGGTTTCAGCCATATCTTTGCAGGAGGGTATGCCGCCGGATACTACAGCTACAAATGGGCAGAAGTACTCTCTGCCGACGCTTTTTCTCTGTTTGAAGAAAAAGGTATTTTCCATCGCGAAACAGGCTACGCATTCCTTGAAAACATCTTACAAAAAGGCGGCAGCGAAGAGCCGGCTAAGCTATTTAAAGACTTTAGAGGCCGCGAGCCCAATACCGACGCTCTATTACGTCACTGTGGTATCGATAAATGAGCATCATTAAACGTTTTGTAGCAGGTGCGGTATGCCCGCGCTGCGCACAAATGGATACTATAAGAGTGTACCGTAACGAGATACGCGAGTACCGTGAATGTGTAAAGTGCGATTACAAAGACGGCCAAAACCTCGATGGTAGCCCTGACTCAGTGCAAGAGCTCGCCACTCGTGTTAATCAAGAGAAACCTGTCAATAAAAGTGGTGCTAAAGTCGATACCGTTATCGCTCAACCGATCAATTTTGATCCTAAAATCAAATAATACCTAATATGAACTCTGTGCAGCGATGTGCCTGGGCACGTGAAAGTGATTTAGAAGCGCTCTACCATGATCAGCAGTGGGGAATGCCAACCGCTGACGATAAAAAACTGTTCGAGTTTATTATTTTAGAAGCTGCACAGGCGGGTCTTAGTTGGCGTACTGTATTAGAAAAACATGCCGGCTACGCGCATTATTATAAAGATTTTGACGTGCAAGCTGTGGCCAAATTTGATGATGCTTATATAGCGACCATGCTACTCGACCCCGCTATCATCCGCCATAAGCTTAAAATTAAAGCATCTATCAAAAATGCCCAAGTGTTCATTAAAATCCAACAAGAATTTGGCTCATTTGCCAAATATCTTTGGGCTTTTGTTGATAATAAGCCCATTCAGAACGCTGTGGATGACTATCGTAATACCCCGGTGGAATCCGCTATTTCTAAAGCCCTCTCTAAAGACTTAAAAAAACGCGGAATGAGCTTTGTTGGTCCAACCATCATGTACGCTTATATGCAGGCGATTGGAATGGTTAACGATCATGAAACTAGCTGCCACTGTCAACAGCAGTGCTTTGCGGCGGGTTTGGCTTTCAAACTCCTGTAAGACCTCTACTGAAAATAAAGAGTTAATAAATAAGTCTGCTACGACTACAATAGTCACATGCATTGCCTTGTGTTTATTGAGATTGGTTATTATATTTTTAACCCTCACTGCTTTCTTTAAAGGATTTAAATATCCGCCATTAATATCGCCTTTCTTAATCCAACGCTTTAAATCGTTTTTCCTAGGATACCGGCGAAAAGAAATATTGAACAGCAAGCAATTAAAGCTTCTGATGGTTGTCAAACACTGCTTAACTTCTCTATTAAAACACGATGAACTTGAAAAAATTTGGATTTAACTAATAATTTAAAAGAACACTGTTAAATAAAAAATGAATATCATAAACTTTTATCGATCTCTCATTTACCACATTATTTTTGATAAACTTTATAGGTAACGCATGTGAATTTAAAAAGCTTTTTTATCAAGTGCATATTCTTGTCTTTAACAAGCTCTGTCTGTTACGGCTTTAATACAAGTGTGACAGTACAAGATATTAACGGTAATAATGCGGCGGATATAGTGGTGTTTTTAACGCCTATAGAAGATCAACCAATCACAAAGAGCAACCACCAAGTTATCATCAGCCAGTCGCAAAAAACATTCTCACCTTATATTAGCGTTAGCCAGGCCGGTAATCCTCTGATATTCAGTAACAGAGATGACATCACCCACCATATATACTCTACGGGTGACAAGGAAGCTTTTTCCTTTACGATAAAACCGGGCCAAGAAATCAACCAGACGCTGAACAAAGCTTCTGAAATTGCGATGGGCTGTAACGTACATGATTGGATGAGTGGGCACTTAATGGTACTAGATACTCCCTACTTCACTAAAACAACAAGCAACGGCATAGCGGAACTAACAACACAATTTCCAGGTAAATATCAATTAACCCTATGGCACCCACAGTTGCTCAATGCCACTAACCGTCAAAGCCTGCCGATATCGATTAATAGTGATCAGAGCATCACAGTTAAATTGCGCTCAAAAATGGCACGTATTCCTGAGCAAAAGAGCTCAGGGGACTTTGATTTCCTCTCTGATTACTAGGCTGCTGTATGAAAAGCTTACAGAATAAAATATTTGTCTTCTTTGTCGTTCTTCTAGTCATAGTGCAAGCTATCGCACTGTGGACTATTTTATCTGGCAAGCAAAACCAAGAAGAGCTGGAAATAAACAATCGACTGACAACGGCCAACACACTATTTAACGAGCTTTTTAACAGCCGCACCAACTACTTAAAAGCTTTCTCTGATACCGCTGCCAAAGATTACGGGATAAAACAGGTCTTTAATCAAGATATTCGCTCTCTTGTGGTTGCGCTCAACAACCTTCGAGCGCGCATCGATGCTGATATGGCAATGACCATAGATACTGAGGGTCAGATCAACAGCCAACTGATTACCCGCTTAAACAATGGTACTCGAAAAATTCGAAAAGGAAGCCAGAGTAATTCTAAGTTTCAATACCCGCATTGGTTGAATCCTGACACACCACCCACAGAGCTTTATAAGGTCGATAATGATCTCTATCAACTGAGTTTATCGCCCATCACTGTGGGTTCGAAGCTGATTGGTTGGGTAGGATTTGGCTACCAAATAGACGATAGATTAGCCATGCGTTATCAGCAGCTGTCAGGTCTTGAAACAAGCTTTATTTTACAAGAACACAAAGAGAGCCAGTGGCATTTAGTCGCCTCCTCTAACCCAAAAGCCGAATTGTCATTTGTCTGGGATATCATCGAGGGTAAATACCCGCAGCAGTATATTTCACAATCGCAGATACTCTCCACCTACGACGACTTTAAATTTGGGGTGTCTATGTACAGCCTACGAGAAGATCTAGTAGAGGTATTACAAGAGCAATGGTGGCAGCTAGTCAGTTTAATTGCTATCACCTTACTACTCTCGCTCGCTGGTGCCTATGCGATCGCCGCTTCCATTACTAAACCAATTAAGCTGTTAGTGCTGCAAACGAAAAAGCTCGCCAGCGGGCAGTATCAAAAAGTGCAACTTGAAAACGATAAAAGTGAACTCGGCCAATTAGCGAATGAGTTTAATACTATGCAAAGCGCTATTATCAGCCGTGAGCAGGCACTAGTACACACCAGCAACCATCACCCCCTCACTGACTTACCTAATCGAAGTATGTTAGTGGCCACGTTAGAAACGATGACAAAAAATGACACTCGCTTTGTCATGTTTCATTTAAATTTGAGTCGACTGAAAGATGTTAATGACACTTTAGGTCACGAATTTGGTGATAAAGTGATTCTTGAAGCAAGCTCAAGATTGAGCGAAATGAACATTTTTGACCACCTTTTTCACACTGGCTCAGATGAATTTATTTTGCTGGCAACCCATGGCGAAGAGTGCATTTTGGAAATGCTGACATCTGCCTTAGAAAGCTCATTCAGCTTACCTTATGAATATCAAAATTTTAGTTTCCAATTACAAGCCCGCATCGGCATTGCAAGGTATCCACTGCACAGTCACCTCAGTAGTAAACTACTGCAAATGGCTGATACGGCTTTGCATTACACACGTAAAAAAAATCAGTTAATCCAAGTATACGATCCATCTTTTGATATAAACACTATTGAAAGACTAAACTTAATCAATGATTTTAAGCACGCTATCGAACAGGATCATTTAGAGCTACATTTCCAGCCTAAGATGGACCTTAAATCACAATTAATCACTCACGTTGAAGCATTAGTGCGCTGGCGTCACCCCTCACTAGGGCTAGTACCACCCGACAGCTTCATCCCTATTGCGGAGCAAACAGGTCAAATTACCGATTTGACTATATGGGTGTTTAAAGCTGCTATAGCGCAGCACAGAGTGTGGATAACACAAGGCATCGATTTAAATATAGCGATCAATATCTCAGCGCAAGATTTACGTGACCCGCAGTTCTTTAACTTTGTGTCTAAGCACACTCAAGACAATCAGATAAAGCCTAGTAAAATCACCCTTGAAGTGACTGAGAGTGCTGTTGTCGACGATCCTAAATCCGCTATCCAATTACTTAACAAGTTTAAAGCCCTCGGCTATTACCTCTCAATAGACGATTATGGCACCGGCTATTCTTCTCTCGCGCAGCTAAAAAGTTTACCCGTGCACGAGCTAAAAATAGATAAATCTTTTGTGCAAAAGCTACAACAAGATGCCGATGATCAAATCATTGTACGCTCCACTATAGAGCTCGCCCACAATATGGGATTAACTTTAGTTGCTGAAGGTATCGAGGATGAGTTCGCATTAAACTGGCTCAGTGCAAACCACTGTGAAAAAGCACAGGGCTACTTTATCAGTAAGCCGCTGCCTGCAGCCCAGTTGACTGACTGGTTATTACATAAAAGTAATTATCAAAGAGTTATAAACGCGTGAAAAAACTAGCTAAAATGCAATCTGGAATAGGGATATTTTACCTACTCATTTCAACGACTAGCGCAGCGATAGAGATAAGAACTCACGGCATTGGCGATATTCGATTAACTTCTGCTGATACCAACAATAGCTATTTAGACGCAGGTCATGGCAAGTTCGCCAATAACAATGGAACATCACTGTCTTTAGCGCAATTAGGCGCTGAAACAAATATCAATTTTAGTACCCAATTATCTGCCAAGCTTATTTTTAACGGGTATTACCAAGCAGAAGAGTCGGCATTTGGCATCACCGAGGCTTATCTAAAGTATAAGAGTCTTCCGAACAGCTCAGGTTGGCGTATTGAATCTAGGAGTGGTGTTTTCTATCCTAAAATTTCTTTAGAAAATGAAGCCTTCGCCTGGGCGAGCATTGATACTTTGAACTCCTCAATGATAAACACTTGGATAGGCGAAGAAATCCGCCTGACAGGCTCTGAGTTAAAATTTAGCCATTTAGGTAAGCATTCAAATCAGTCATTCGACTACTCGATCACCACCAGTGCTTTTGTTAACAACGACCCATCATCAGCACTGCTGTCCTGGCATGGTTGGACGACTAGCGCTCGACAGAGCATTCAAGGTGAGTCTCTCGGCTTCCCAGAACCTGATGCTGCCAAACCTGGTGGACCACTTGCAGCACAGGCAAAGCGATCAAAACCTTTTGATGAGATAGATGACGATTTAGGCTACTTAGTACAACTGGATATTAATAAACATGAATTAGGTAAGTTTAACCTAGGCTTTTACGATAATCGTGCAAAATCCTATTTAGTGACTGACGGGCAATACGGCTGGGGTACCCGTTTTGTCTATGGCGGTACAAAAATTAAACTAAATAATGGTTTTCACCTTACTGCGCAGTACCTCACTGGAGATAATTTGATGCAATCACCAGCACGAGAGGATATCGTTAGAAACAATTACCACAGTGGTTTTATCATGCTCAGTAAGCGTCACAAAAAAAATCGCTATTCGATAAGAGTCGAAGAGTTTCAAGTGGTTGATAAAGACCATACCATTGGTGATGACAATAATGAGTACGGTAAAGCGCTCACGCTCAATTACAGCTACCGCTACTCTAAACCTCTGTTCTTTTCTACTGAACTCAATATCGTGAAAAGCAAACGCGCTGCCCGTGCCTATCATGGTTTATCGATTGATCAAACCGAGCGCCAGGTCCAAATAGCTGCCCGCTACTTTTTTTAAGGATTCCTACTCACCAAGCATTATTTTTATGCAGTCGATAGAAACCAGCTGTACTGGTAATGGCACGCGCTGCGTACAGCGATAACAAAGCTATCCACAAACCGTCGTTTGAAAGCTCCTGTGTAAAAAACCACACCGGAAAGTATACCAACACAACTGACACTAGCATGGCATTTTGCATCAAACTTACTTGGGTCGCTCCGATAAACACACCATCAAGTAAATAACTTGTCACTGCCACTAATGGCAATACCACCAGCCAAGGTAAATATTCTTTTGCGCTCTGTCGGACAGCTTCTATCGAGGTTAATTGTTCTATAAACCAATGACCGCCTAGGAAAAAGAGCAGGCTAAATAGTATCGCTACCAGTAACGATAAAACAGCTGCTGCTGAGACTAAACGATAAAACTGATCCATGTCCTTAGCACCAATCGCTTTACCGGTGAGCGCCTCTAAAGCATGTGCAAAGCCATCAAGCACATGAGAAATCAACATAACGAAGGTCATGAGCACTGCGTTAGCTGCCAGTGTATCGGCACCAAACTTAGCCCCTTGCGCAGTAAAAAAAGCCATCGCTAACAGCAATAGCACAGTGCGCACAAACAAATAGCGGTTCACTTTGATAATAGGTAAGTAGTTCTTTAAACTTTTGAGTTGTTTAACAATAATTTTACCGGGGATATTGGTCAGCATTTTACGCACATACCAAAGGCCTAAACACAATCCAAAATACTCAGAAATAACTGTCGCATAGGCTAACCCTTCTGCCTGCATGGCCAAGACATTAACAGCAATCACATCCAATATTATGTTTAGTAAGTTGGTACCAACTAACATTACAAGCAGTACTTTAGTATTTTGATTGCCAACGAACCATCCCAGCAGCACATAGCTACAAAGTACCGCCGGCGCACCGTAGATGCGAATACCTGCATACAGCTTCGCTTGCGGTAATACATCTGCTTGTGGCCCTAAAAGATGCAACGCCATCTTGAGAATCGGTGATTGAAAAAGAAGAATCAGTAACGCAATCAATAATGCCAGTATCAATGATTGCGCCAATACCGTTCGATTAGCTGCACCATTGTTAGCGCCCACTAACTGAGCGGTCATGCCCGTGGTTCCCATGCGCAAAAAGCCAAAGGACCAATAAACAAAAGAGAAAATCGTAGTGCCAATAGCAATTGCCGCAAGAAAACGCGAATCCGGTAAATGACCAATCACCGCAATATCAACTAAAGAGAGTAACGGCTGGGATATATTCGATAACATCACCGGCCATGATAACACCCAAATTAAGCTAAATTGGCTGAGCTGCGGCCTGCTGATCAAGTGCGTCCCTTTAAAGTTGGCCGTAAATAAATCACCATAAATATCAACATAGCAGCAACGACAACAGACGGCCCAGCGGGTGTATCAAACTGATACGAGGCCACTAAGCCTAGGACAACAGCAGTGCAACCTAGTGCTGAGGCCAGCAACGCCATTCTCTCTGGTGAACTGCTCAGAGGTCTCGCGCTTGCCGCGGGGATAATCAACAGTGAGGTAATTAACATCACGCCAACGATTTTCATCGCAACGGCGATCACTAACGCAATCATCAGCATCAATAGTAATCGCATGTTGGAGACATTCACCCCCTCAACTTGTGCCAGCTCTTCATTGATCGTCATAGAAATCATCTGCGGCCAGTAATAATAGAGTAATAACAGCACACAGGCACCGCCCACTCCTATCCAAATCAGATCTTCAGGCAGGATAGTCAGTAAATCCCCAAACAAGAATGCCATGAGATCTATCCGCGCATCTTCGATAAAAGATATTGTCACCAAACCTAGAGAGAGCGAGCTATGTGCCATGATTCCAAGCAGCGTATCCGTCGCGATAAAATGCTGCTTCTGCATAGCGACTAATACGACGGCCAATAACAAAGCGCAGACAATAATCGCTATATTGAGGTTTATTTCTAAAAAGATCCCTATAGCCACGCCAAGTAACGCGCTGTGGGCTAAACTATCGCCAAAATATGACATGCGCCGCCAAACCACAAACGCCCCAAGAGGCCCTGACACTATGGCAACACCAATACCGCCAATGAGCGCGTAGAGTAAAAAATCATAAAACATGTTAGTGGTTGCACTCCTGGTGTTGATGCTCGCCATCTGCCGGCAATACATCCCCATGTAAATCATGATCATGATTGTGATGATGAGCGTAAAGTGCCATGGTTTTGGCGCTAGCTGCGCCAAACAACTCAATATAGGAAGGATCGTTTGTTATTTTTTCAGGATGTCCTGAACAGCAGATATGCTGGTTCATACAGATAACATGATCTGTCGCGGACATCACTAAATGCAAATCATGTGAAATCATAAACACTGAGCAACCGCGCGCTTTACGAATATCAGCTATCAATTGATAAAGTTCGATCTGACCATTGATGTCCACCCCTTGTACAGGCTCATCAAGCACTAATAGCTGTGGATTCTTTAACAGTGCTCTGGCCAACAGTACCCGCTGCATTTCTCCACCTGATAGCCCATGAATAGAGCTATCCAGTAAGCCTTCTATAGCAACACTGGCAACAGCCTGAGCAATATCTCGTGCTGTTATATTGCGTGAAATTTGTAAAAAACGTTTTACCGTTAACGGAAAAGTACTATCTATGTGCAATTTTTGCGGTACATAGCCGACGATTAAGCCTGGTTTTCGCCACACAGAGCCACTATTGGGCTTAACCAGCCCCAACACTGTTTTTACTAGTGTGGTTTTACCAGCGCCATTGGGCCCGATTAACGTAGTGATACAGTCACTGTGTAAATTCAAACTGACATTTTGCACTACTTTTTTGCCTGAGAAGCTGATATTTACCTGCTCAAGTTTAACGATATCAGTGTTCATGCAAATCCTGTTCTCGATGGCTCGTGTCGCTTTTTAGCTCACTTCCTTTGCACTGGCGACACTTTCCCACTAACTCTAGATGCTCGCGCTCAACACTAAAACCCATGTCATTGCTCAGCTCGCCTATAGCGTTCGCTAAAACGGGGGACTCTACTTCCACCGCTAGCTGACACTGATCGCAAATCAAGAAACAACTGCTGCATTGATGCCCAGGATGACAACAGCCAATAAATGCGTTCAAGGAAGAAATGCGGTGCACCAAACCCTGTTCTTGAAGAAATTCTAAAGCGCGATATACCGTGGGAGGCGCTGAATTAAAGCCGGCATTTTTAATCGCAGGTAGCAACTCATAGGCACCCAATGGCTTATGGGACTGCCATATAAGTTCAAACACTAAACGCCGAATTTTTGTGAAGCGCTGTGAACGCTCTACGCAGATCTTTTCTGCTTCAGCTAAGGCACTGGTAATACAACTGCCGTGATCATGATTTGATTGGAATGTGAATTGCAAAATGTCCTCACTTGCCTTGCCGCTTAAAATTAGAAATGCGATAATTGTTACATTGTAACTTTTTATCTATGGTAGTACTAATGAAATTCAGCGCTAAATATAGCAAACTCGCCTCTATTGTCACCCTCAGCAGTACCCTTGGCCTCAGCTGCGCACTAAACGCTGCACAATTCGCCGAATCGGGCTTTATATTAACCAGTATTAAACCACTGCAACTCATCGCTCAGGACATTACAGAAGGTGTTATTAAGAGTACTGCCCTGCTTCCTCCTGGCGCCTCACCACATTCTTATGCGCTGCGTCCCTCTGAAGTAAAAAAAATAGCGCGTGCTAAAAGTATTTATTGGGTGGGACCAGCATTAGAGACTTTTCTGAAGAAACCTTTTTCAAAATATGCCGACAAAAGCCATGCACTGGCGCAGCTAGGGGGTTTAAAAACGGTTGAAGACAAGCCGTTAGACGCGAGCGCCTATAACGACGAGCATAAATCAGACACCGATGGTCACGATGGTCACGATGGTCACGATGGTCACGATGGTCACGATGGTCACGATGGTCACGATGGTCACGATGGTCACGATGGTCACGATGGTCACGATGGTCACGAGATTGAATCCCACCTAGACCACGATCACAACA
>Ga0105354_1001148_pt1 | contig 16423 bp, 13 predicted proteins | sample GOMGulsemesocosm_FD_83658 | JGI IMG/M metagenome (GOLD analysis project Ga0105354, IMG submission 83658) | Methane-oxidizing microbial communities from mesocosms in the Gulf of Mexico - GOM9B Gulf of Mexico | ecosystem: Environmental > Aquatic > Marine > Cold seeps | place: USA: Gulf of America...
ATCTAAATTAATATCTTTCTCATTATCACCATGTAATTCACCATATAACTTTAAAAACTCTGCGTTATGACTTATTACAAATTCCTCTAAACTTACGTCCTTAAATTTTTTATCAAAAACAACCTTACTTCTTTTATCATTTAACTCATTGATAAACCATTCGTAATCATTAATCTTTAATTTCGACTTTTTAAATCCAAAAACTGATTTGTTATTTTCATTAATGGTGTGGTATAAGTTTAATTTATAATCATCATTTCGCAGCTTCCCTCCTTTAAATTCTGTTCTAAAAAACAAGGTGTCACTTATTGTTTTATTAACTAAGTTAAAATCTGAAACATCATAATAATTAGTTTTAACATCTTTTATTCTAACATATGCATTATAAAAAGGATTCGCATTATCTAACTGAATATTCACTTTATCAAACACATTGTCTTGATAAGATATTTTAGAAGATTTTAAATTCAGTTTAAACTCTTCTTCATTACTGGAAACTCTTCCTTTAAAAGTCGCCTGTTTATCAATTATGATATCCGGGTAAAATATTTGAGTAAGTTTATTTTCTATTTTTATATTAAAGTCAAAAAACTGGCCTTCGGATACCTTAATAGGGTTGTAATTAGTATATATACTCCCTAAATCATTTTCGGCTAAAGACAGTAATTCTTCAAACTTAAATTTCCCTACAATTTTACCTGTTATAACGTCAGGGGAATTTATAGTAATAGTTCTAACGTTCTGCTCATCAAACGATGAACTTAGTTTAAAGTCTTTAAAATAAAAATCATCATTCTGATTATTATAATGTGTATTTTTAAACAGAATTTCCCCAAAAGCATCATTAATACTTGACCCTTTCATTTTCATTTCAATATCTCCTTTAAATATTGAAATAGCATCTCTTTTAACTAAATTAATTTCATTAAAATCAGCATACGTTATTGATGTTTTGAAATCGTATACATCAATTTTTGATGACATATCTATTAATCCATCAAAGCTCAATTCTAAGTTTTTATCTTTAGAAACTAAATTACCATTAAATATTTTTTGCTGAATTTTTCCTAAAACTGATACATTATGATAAATATAATTATTAATCTCAATAGCTGAAATATTTCCTTTTACTAAAGTATTTAAATTATTTAATGTAAAACCTTGTCCGTCGATCTCAGCCGCAAAACTAGCAGGGCCCAAACTATCATCTTCTAATAACTCTCCAAAATCAAAATTTACAAATGAAGTAACTCCTTTATATTTTGAATTATCAATGTCTTCTATCTCAGAAAGAATCATATCTGCAGAAATATCACCAATGGCACTCGATAATTCCACATCAACATCTATAGTTTCTGTAGTAATTACTGCATCTCCGTTGACATTAAAAACCCCCATATTTCTAAACGTTGATGGAAGTGACCTACCTAACAAACCTGGCAACATGTTTTTTAAGTCAGTATATGTCGATTTTAAATTATCAAAATCCGCTATCAATTTAAAATCATCAGTATTTTTTGATAATAAATTTTTAAAAATTAAATCACCATCAATTTCAGTATTATTTAATGTTTTAAGTTTTAAGTTTGGAAACCTTAAATCGTTCAAAGTTCCTGTAACATTTGTTGTAAACAAAGCTGCATCCTGACCAAATTCATCATAAAAAGCATTTAAATCAGTATAAGCAATACTTGAATTTTTAAAAAATGCATTTAATTTTACTTTATTATTAAAATCTGAAAAATCAGATCGCTTATAATCAAAAACTAATTCACCAAATATAGCAGATGAATTTGTTTTTAATTTAATTTTATCAAAACGCATTTGTGTAAGTGAGTATGAAAAATCAGAAGCAAGTTGAGTAATTTGCACTCCTCTATGATCTAACATAGTTGCATCGGTTACCGATACATTTACATTTGGCCCATTAATAGATAATGTATTACCGTATATATTTAACTTTGTAAAGTCTAATATTTTAGGTTTTTTAATATTCTTATCAATAAACCGAAACCTACTGTTATCTATCGCAACACTTTTTGCGGTCATTAAAAACGTTGATGGTGGTTTATTGGGTTTTGGATTTTTCTCATCAAAACTCGCTATAAATACATCCAAACTTGTGTCCGTTTCTCCCTTATAAGTTTTAATAATAAAATCTAATTCATCAATTTCAATGGCATCAAATAATAAATCACCTTCACTTAATTCTTTAAAATCAAGTATTGAAGTGTTTAATGAACCTATATAAGCAAGTGTATCTTTATGATGATCTTCAATGTAAATATCTTTTAAAGAAACATCTCCAGAAAAAATATTGACCCCCACCTTACCAATATTGATATTGGTAAGGTACTCTTTATTCAATGATTTTGTTACTTTTTTCCCTAATTGTGTTTGCACATAAGGTAGTGATATTAATACCCCCAACAATAAAAACAATAACAATAGAATTATAAGAACCCTAAATAGTATTTTTCTTAGTTTTTTGATAGTTTTTATTGTTTTAACTTTGCTTTTTATTTACAAATTCTGTGCCTTAATTTATGAAATCCGAAGATATCTATATTCTTGCCATTGAATCGTCATGTGACGATACAAGTGCAGCTATACTTTGTAACGATAAAGTACTGAGTAATGTTGTTGCTAATCAAGATATTCACACCAAATACGGAGGTGTTGTACCTGAATTAGCATCGAGAGCTCATCAGCAAAATATTGTTCCGGTAGTACATCAAGCATTACACCAAGCAAATATCGATAAAAAACAGCTAAAAGCCATAGCTTTTACACAAGGACCTGGATTAATGGGATCTTTATTAGTAGGCACCTCATTTGCAAAAGGTTTAGCCCAAGGTTTACAAATACCTTTATTAGCCATCAACCACATGCAAGCGCATATTTTAGCTCATTTTATTGATGACGATTCCCAAGAGAAACCAGAATTCCCATTTTTAGCAATGACTATTTCTGGAGGGCATACTCAAATTGTTCAGGTAAATAGTTATTTTGACATGACTGTAATTGGAGAAACTATAGATGATGCCATTGGAGAAGCTTTTGATAAAAGTGCTAAAATATTAGGCCTACCCTACCCAGGAGGACCTTTAATAGATAAGAATGCTGTTTTAGGAAACCCCAAAGCATTTCAATTTCCAAGACCAAAAGTAGCTAATTTAAATTTTAGTTTTAGCGGTTTAAAAACCGCTGTACTGTACTTTATTCAGAAAAATGTCGCAGAAAATCCTGATTTTATTAAAGAAAACATGAATGACATATGCGCTTCATTACAATACACCATTATTGGTATTGTTATTGATAAACTTAAGAAAGCCACTAAAAGTACTGGAATTAATAGAATTGCCATTGGTGGTGGAGTTTCTGCTAATTCAGGAATTAGAAAAGCACTAAAAGAAGGTGAACAAAAATTTGGATGGAAAACATATGTTCCTAAATTTGAATACACTACAGATAATGCTGCTATGATTGGAATTGTAGGATATTTAAAGTATCTTGAAAAAGATTTTTCTAATGTCTTAGATACAGCAAATGCTAGAATTAAAATCTAACACTTAATAATATGATTAAAAAATATTTTTTTATTGCTTTTCTTTTTTGTTTTTATGTTTCGTCTTCACAAACAAACATGAAGCAATTAAAAACCGATTTAGAATTAATTACTGATGTAAAATCCGCTAAACAATTCATTAAGGATAATCCTAATTTAAAAGCTAAAGTATATACCTATAACGAAGAAAAGCACAATAATAGTTTATCTAAAAAATTATTCAGCAAAACCGAAGGAACCAGTTTTGAAACTGAAGAACAAAGCGCAAGTACACTTTATAAAATCATTAGCATTACCCCAACATTACACTACCGAGCTAGTTACATTTTTTTAGACGGAAAGAAACTGAAAAAGGAAAAGATAGACAGCTTACGCGCTATTATTATGTCAAAATTAAACTCTGGACAGCACTTTAATAAGTTAGCCGGTAACTACTCTATGGACAGGAATGCTATTAGAGGTGGTGACTTAGGTTGGTTTACAACAAACAAAGCATCGAAAGACTTTATTAACTCATTAAAAGAAAATAAACACAACACCGTGTTTAACTTAGATTTACCCGAAGCAAAAAAACACTACATTATCCACAAAACTGAACAACAAAAGGACATACGCTTACTCCAAGTACTAAAAATAACTTTTAGAAAAGATAAAAAGAAACGATTGATTAATGTTTTAAATTAGTTGAAAATAATGCAATTATTTTATAGCCCTGATATTAATTCTGATAGTAAACAATATGTTTTTTCTAAAGAGGAAAGTAAGCATATTGTTAAAGTATTACGAAAAAAAGAAAGCGACATCCTTTCTATCACTAACGGAAAAGGAGATTTATTCACAGTCGAAATCATTATTGCTGACATCAAAAAATGCATTGTACAAATAAACACTATTGAACAAAAAAAAGGCCATGACTACAAACTACATATTGCCATAGCCCCTACCAAAATGAACGACCGAATGGAATGGTTTTTAGAAAAAGCTACTGAAATTGGTATTGATGAAATTACCCCTGTTTTTTGTGATAATTCTGAACGAAAAATAATTAAAAAGGATCGTTTTGAGAAAATTATTCAAAGCGCTATGAAGCAATCCTTGCAAATGCAGTTACCTAAATTAAATGATGCTATCAGTTTTAAACAATTTATCAATCAAGAGTTTTCCGGACAAACCTATATAGCACATTGTGAAGAACAAGAAAAAACACAACTGAAATCATTAGTATCTCCAAATGAAAACTATACAATCCTAATTGGCCCTGAAGGTGATTTTTCAGTAAAAGAAATAGAATCAGCACTACATAATAACTTTAAACCAGTAGCACTAGGGAACACGCGTTTACGTACAGAAACTGCCGGAATAGCTGCTTGTCACACAGTAGCGTTACTAAATACAACTACATGAATTTAGCTTTCAATTATCAGTAAAACAAAAAGTAAATTTATAACCCCGTAAATTACATGGATCACAACGAAATTAAAAAACCTGAACTACTTGCTTTAGCAAGAACTAATCTAGCAAATGAACGTACAATATTAGCTTATTTTAGAACTTTTATTGTTGTTCTAAGTTCTGGGTTTGCGATTTTAAAAATTGAGATATTACAAAACCTAATAACATTAGGTTATTTTTTCATTATTACTTCATTCATCGTAATATTAATTGGGATTATACGATTTATCCATGTAAAAAGAAAAGTTAAAAAATATTTCAACTAATTATTGAAACAACATTGACAAAAGGAAATATGATAAAATTTGTTTTAAAACAAACACACCCTAACACCTAAAGGTAATATTTAAGTATAATTTAATAAGCTTATGTATATTTACAATATGAATATTATATTTGATTTTAAAAACTATTTCAAGTGAATAAAATAACAATCTACATACTCTTAATCACTACAAGCTTATGCTATTCCCAAGAAATTGCAATTTTAAAATATAACGGCGGTGGTGATTGGTACGCCAATACAACCGCCCTACCAAACCTAATTACATTTTGCAACAACAATATCAATACCACCATAAATAACAAACCAAGCACTGTAGAAACCAATAGTGTTGAATTATTTCAATATCCGTTTATACACATGACCGGACATGGAAACGTTCATTTTTCTACTGAAGAAGCGGAAAACCTAAGAAACTACCTTAATTCTGGGGGGTTTTTACATATTGATGATAATTACGGAATAGATACTTATATTAGAAAAGAATTAAAGAAAGTGTTTCCAAACCAAAAGCTAACTGAATTACCTGCTAAACACCCTATCTTTAGTATTGCCTATAAATTTCCTAAAGGACTCCCAAAAATCCACGAGCATGACGGAAACAAACCTCAAGCTTATGGTTATTTCCATGACGGGAGATTAATATGCTTATACACTACAGAATCTGATTTAGGAGACGGATGGGAAAATCAAGAAATTCACAATGACACTCCTGAAATTAGACGTAAAGCACTACAAATGGGTGCTAACATTATTAAATACGCTTTTGAAAACTAAATAACAATGCAACTCACTCACTATACCTCTACGTTTAACAAAAAAAAATTCCCAATAACCGTATTGTGCGAAAACGTAAGTAATGCTCCAAATATCGGGTCATTATTTAGAATATGTGATGCATTTGGGGTTGAAAAGATAGTTTTTAGCGGCGAGTCACTCCCTATTCCGTCAAGGAAAATGCAAAAAACTTCTCGAGCTACTGAAAAATATGTTCCCTTTAAAATTATAGATAATATTCAACAATACATTGAAAGTATAAAAGAAACACATCACATCACAGCTATCGAAATAACTGAAAACAGCACTCCTTTACATCAACATCAATTTAGCACTAACAAACCTATTGTACTCATCATTGGTGATGAGAATTTTGGAGTATCTGAAACTATTTTAACTCAAACCAATGATATAGTCCATATAAATATGTTTGGTGAAAATTCCAGTATGAATGTGGTTCAAGCAACTAATATTGCTTTATATGAAATCACAAAACAATTACAAGAAACAGTATAATTCCAAATAAAACCCTATTTTTAAATTTCAACCAATAACCATTAACATAAAAAGTATTGAATACTACCGACTCAAAAAACATTAGTAACGGCATTTTAAGAGCTATTGCAATAATACTAGGCTTCTGCACTTTATTGCTTTTTCTATACAAAATAAGCGATGTACTTATTTATGTAGCCATAGCAGGAGTTATCTCTTTAATCGGAAGACCTATTATTAGGTTTTTAAAATCACGCTTAAAATTTAAAAATACGTTTGCAGTAATAACTACAATGTTCTTATTACTTGGTTTCATAATCGGTTTAGCATCAATGTTTATTCCGTTAGTTAAAAGTCAAGGAGAAAATTTAGCACTACTTAATTATAGTGAATTAGAAGCTAATTTCAGACACCTTTCAGAAGAAATAAACGGTTACTTATCAGCTCATAATATCGACTTATTTCAAGCTCTACAGAATTCTGATCTATTATCAAAGCTGAATGTAAATGCAATTCCAGAGCTTTTAAATTCAATTTTAGGAATGGTAGGGAGTTTAAGTATTGGACTATTTTCAGTCTTATTCATTTCATTCTTCTTCTTAAAAGATAGCAAACTGTTAGAAGATGGAGCACTATTATTAGTTTCAGACAATAAAGAGGGGCGTTTAAAAAAGTCCTTTGATAAAATAAAAGATTTACTATCACGCTACTTTGTTGGGTTGGTATTTCAAATATCAATCCTCTTTATAATTTACACTATTATTCTATTAATTTTCGGAATACAAAACGCTATTGTAATTGCGTTTTTATGTGCTCTGCTAAATCTAATACCATATGTAGGCCCGTTAATTGGAGGAATATTAATGTTAATCCTATCTATGAGCAGTAACTTAGGCATGGATTTTCAAACGGTTATTTTACCAAAAACTATGTATGTTATGGTTGGTTATGCAATTGCACAGTTGGTTGATAATTTTGTAAGTCAGCCCTTAATTTTTTCAAATAGCGTAAAATCTCACCCATTAGAAATTTTCCTTGTAATCATTATCGGAGGATTACTATTTGGAGTTATCGGGATGATTATAGCTGTACCAACATACACCGCTTTAAAAGTAATCTCAAAAGAATTTTTATCTGACAATAAAATTATTAAAAAAATCACAGAAGATATCTAAAACCTACTTAAAAAAGCATAAATTTTAGTTTCACCCACAAGAAACATAAACTTAATTTTTTACTTTGAACAAAAACATACTAAACACTGATAATCAATTATTTATAAAAAATAATTTTAACACTGACATTTCGTCACTACTTCTGAAAAAGCTTACTTTTGAAGATGTAACCAAACAAGAATTAATTGAACAAATTGAAGCAAAAAAACGCTGTCAAAACAAACTAAAAACCTGGTACAGCACACCATATATTTACTATCCAAACAAGTTAAATATTGAGCAAACTTCATCAGAAACTACTGCAGAATACAAAGCCAATTTAGTATCAGGAAAATCATTAATTGACCTAACTGGGGGTTACGGAGTTGACTGTTTCTATTTTTCAAAAAAGATAACTACTGTCATTCATTGTGAAATAAATCAATCTCTATCAAAAATAGCTACTCATAATTACAAACAATTAAAATGCGACAATATTAAAACGATTACTGGAAACGGTATTGAATATTTAAAAAACACATTAGAAAATTTTGACTGGACTTACATTGACCCATCAAGGAGAAGTGACTCTAAAGGCAAAGTATTTTTATTGAGCGATTGTTTGCCAAATGTTACTGAAAATATTGATAGCCTTTTTAATAAAGCTAATAACATCTTAATTAAAACTTCTCCCCTACTTGATATCACAAATGGCATAAAGGAATTAACTTATGTTAAAGAAATACACATTGTTGCCATAAAGAACGAAGTGAAAGAACTATTGTTTGTATTAGAGAAAAATTACTCTGGCAATATCTCTATTATAACAGCTAACATTAATAATATTAAAACCGATAAATTTAGTTTTATTAAAACCAACTCAGAACCTGCACAATTCGAACTTCCACAAAAATACTTATACGAGCCAAATTCTGCGATATTAAAATCTGGTGGTTTTAATGAAATTGCAATACAATACAATCTTAACAAGTTACACCAACACTCTCACTTATACACAAATAATGTTTTAATTGATTTTCCTGGAAGATCTTTTGAAATAGCTGAAGTTATCCCGTACAATAAAAAAGAACTCAAGAAACGCTTTAAAAAGCAACAAATAAATGTTACCACCAGAAATTTCCCAAAATCTGTTAACGAAATCAGGAAAGAGCTACAATTGAAAGATGGAGGAACTACCTATTTATTTTTCACCACCAATATCAAAAACAAAAAAATCGCAATACTATGTTTCAAAACACAATCTTTAATTAGTAAATATTGATAGTTATTTAAATTGAAGTCCAAATTACTAACTACTAAGTCTCGAATAACTATACAGCAATCACACTAATGACATACAAAACGATTTTTCAATTACCCCACCCTCCCTATTCAATTAAATAGAATTAGAAAAGGAAGCTAAGCTCTACAAACAAGAGCAATAAAAACATCTTTAATTGACAATTATTCATGACAAACCGAATATCAAGAACCGAGGGTTTATATTTTGTTAATTAAAAGTTAAACCACAATATATAAAAAACATTAAACCCTTACATTAGCATATGTTTATATAAAAGTTTACTTTTAATTACCCAAACCCCACTAATAACATGGAAGCACTTTTTAATTTTGCAAATAGAATAACACCAGTCTCTAGAGAAACTTTTGAATTAATCAAACCTCACCTAAAACACATTTCTGTAAAAGCAAATACTATACTTTGTGACGTAAATGATGAAGCTGATAATTTATTTTTCATCATTTCTGGTGTTGCTAGAACCTCTGCGATAAGTGAAAACGGTAAGACCTTTACAAGAACTCTACATACAGCTAATCAGTTTTTAGGTCCCTATTCAAATTTAATTAAAAATGAGAAATCTAATTTAGTTTACGAGACATTAACTGATTGTGAAATTATTCGATCTTCTCACAAAGATGTACTTAAAAACTTTGGACATTTACCTGAAATGATGCAGTTTGAAATTAAAATCTTACAGCATCTATATAATGACATGCAGAAAACCATTATTAGTTTAGGAACTTTAAACGCTAAAGAGCGTTATATAAAACTCTTAAAACGTATTGTTGGTATTGAAGAATTAATACCACAATATCAAATAGCTTCATACTTAGGAATAACACCTATACAACTAAGCAGAATTAGAAAATCAATTTCAGAATCATAAACAACTTACTAAATCAATATTCTCTTACGAAGTGACAAAACATCATTTCGTAAGAGAGTTTGTAAATGATATTTTAAAATTTGTACCCGTTTTTTCCTTTAAAGCAACTATACTCCCGTTTAACTGCCTTACGAAAGTTTTTATTAATGTTAATCCCGTTGAATTAACAATATTTGACAACACACAATCTTCAGAACCACAACCATTATCACCAACTATCAATTCATAATCATCGGTACTTGTACTTTTTAAATCAATATACAACTCTCCATTATTAACATTATTAAAAGCATGTTTTAATGAATTAGATACTAATTCATTAACAATTAAACTAAGCGGTAACAATGTATCTATTGACATTTTAACAGACTCTATATTTAATTTAGACGTAATGTTTTTCTCTAAATTATAACTGTGTATTAAATCCCTAATAAGCAACTTAAAATGCTCCTTCACATCAATATACATCAAATCCTTAGTATTGTATATTTTCTCATGTAATCTAGCCATTGCAATTACTCTGCTCTGTGTAAGCTTAAACATTAACTTAACATTCTCATCATCAACACCTCTTGCTTGTATACGAAGTAAACTATTTACTACTTGTAAATTATTCTTTACTCGATGGTGGATTTCTTTAAGCATGACTGTTTTTTCTTCATTTTTTTTGGCTATTTCTTTTTTTGACTTAAAAACCAAGTCATTATTTTTACTCATTAACCTACCAAAAACACCACCTAAGAGAATTATTAAAAACATTAAAAAGAAAAAATTAAACGCATCTTTCACCTCTTCAGTTACATAATTTACAAACCCATATTCAGAGATATTTATAACATAAAGTGATATGACAGCTAACGATATAATTACAAGCCATAAATCTCCATAAAAAATTTTTGTAGCATAACCAGAAAATATAATCAATACCAAAAAAGGTGAAAATGGACTATTAACTCCACCACTGAACAAACAAATAACATACGTAACAACAAAAGCTAAGACGGACATTACATTATAAGTTACCTCTAAGTTTCTATGCTTAAAAAATAAACACATGTTTAAAAAATTAACAAATGAATATAGTACTAATGAATAAAAAATAACACCTTTAATATTTAAAACATAAAAACATAGAATAGAACAAATTAAAGTCATCACAGTACACGTTAATGACACTTTAATTGTTAGTGCTGTTCTTTTACCAAAATTTTTATTCAAGAATTTGAGTGGTGACATCTTCTATTAATTTACCCCGTATTAACACATATCAACAACAACAAGAATTTCATATTAACAAACACCTGCCATCAAGTTGCTCTCTACAAGATAAACAAAAAATAATAATTACAAAAACAGCCTATTTATATTATAGGAGTATTTATTAATAAAGATTAGGAAAGGTTATCTCAAAATGAACCCCTTTATTTCTATTTAACGTTGTTATTGTCCCGTTTAATTGCCTCACAAAAGTTTTAATAAGTGTTACCCCAGTTGAACTTACAGTATCGGATAATATTTCACTATGAGAACCACTACCATTATCTCCAATTATTAACCTGTATAGAGATTGATTAATAGCACTAAATTCTACTGAAACCTCCCCTAAATTCATATCATTAAAAGCATGTTTTAATGAGTTTGATATCAATTCATTTATAATTAAACTTAGTGGCAACAACATATCTATTGACATATGGATCGGATCAATACGTAAGTTCAATAATATCTCCTTATCTAAATTATTACTACTTATTAAATCATTAATAAGTAACTTAAAATGTTCTTCAACATTAATATTTTTCAGGTCTTTTGTATTATATATTTTCTCATGCAACCTCGCCATTGCTACCACCCTACTTTGCGCAGCTTTAAACATCAATTTCACTTCTTTATCATCAATTCCTCTTGACTGAATACGCAACAAACTATTAACTACTTGTAAATTATTTTTGACTCGATGATGAATTTCTTTTAACATTACTGTTTTTTCATCATTCCTTTTTATAATCTCAAGCTTTGCTTTTTTTATTTTTTCATTAGTCTTATTCATCATTCTCCCAAAAACACCTCCCAATAATATAATTAAGAAAAAAAGAAATAATAAATTAAACTCAGCTACATTCTCTTCATTAATTTCATTAACAACTTCAAAGGAAGATATAGTTATGATATAGAAAACTATAACGGTAATCAAAACTGTAATTAGCCATATATTTCCATGAATTTTCTTCATCAAATATCCAAAGAAAATTAATAAAACAAAAAATGTAATTGCAGGACTATTAACCCCTCCACTATATAAACAAATAAACAGCAATGTTATATACCCCAATACAGAAGCTATGACATAAGACTTAAGTATTTTTTTATGTAGATAAAAAAACAATATATTTATGTAATTCAATAGAGAATACACAAACAGTGCTTTAAAAATAATCCCCCTTATCCCGATTTGAAAATAACAGAACAACGAGAAGAGAAAAGTGCTTATTGACAGCGTATAAAACACATTCAAACTAAGTGTAGTTGTTCTTCCGTATTTATTTTTAATTTTAAAATTTTCTGCCATTTCTATACTATATACTGATAAAAAATGAAGTTCAACTGATTAAATATAAAACAAAAACTTCTATTACTTATGTTTTTTGCTTTTTCTTTTTTGCTGCAGGGAATAAAACATTATTTAAAATTAAACGATAACCAGGTGAAGTTGGATGCAACTCCAATTCTGTTTTAGGATCTCCTACCCTATGCTGATAATCTTCTGGGTCATGTCCGCCATAAAAAGTAAAGAAACCTTTTCCTTTTATTCCGTGTATATATTTTGCTTCACCATTAGTTTTGTTTTCTCCCATCACTAATACCGTAGATTTTAATTCTTCTCGCTCAAAAGAAGTTGTTTGTCCCATAAAACCTTTAATTAATTGCGTGTGGTTCTGACAAAGCATAGTAGGAATAGGATCCCATTTTGCAGAGAACTCCATTAATGAAAAATAATCTAATTCTTTTTTAATTTTACGCTTTGTAGTCATATCAATACTTGAAAATTCATAGATATTTGGATTACGCTCCAAAGTAAAATTTGTAAATGAAAATGTATTTCTAAAATCTAATTTATTTTGATAATTAGCATCACTTGGATCACCATCAAACATAGGCTCACATATATCAGCATTAGTTGCCGCTAAGGCTATATCAAAACTATCCGTAGCACTACACATAGCAAACATAAACCCACCACCAACTACAAAATCTCTAATCTTTAAGACTACTGCTCTTTTTTCTTCAGATACTTTATCATACCCCATTTTCTCAGCAAGTTCTTCTGCATTTTTTTTATTTTCTATATACCAAGGAGCTGCTTTAAAACTTCTATAAAATTTACCATATTGACCAGTAAAGTCCTCATGATGCAAATGCAACCAGTCATAAGCTATTAAAGCATCTTGCAGAACTTCTTCATCATAAATTTTCTCGTAAGGAATTTCTGCAAAAGTTAATGCCATTGTCACCGCATCATCCCAAGGTAAATTTGAACTTGGTGCATAAACTGCAATTCTTGGTGCTTTTTCCAAAATAACAGCCTCTTGATTTACTGAAGGACTACTTATCCCCTCCAGAATGGCTTCAGTTTTAGAATCTGAAATTACTTCGTATGAAACCCCTCTAATCGTACACTCTTTACGAGTATTATCTGAATTTGCAATCAAAAAAGAGCCTCCACGATAATTTAATAACCATTTTACTTTTTGTTGTTTCTCTAATAACCAATATGTAACACCATATGCTTTTAAATGATTTTTTTGACTATCAGCATCCATTGGTATTAGTATATACGATGCGTAATTACTAATTGAATAAAATAAAATTAATATCAGTAGAATTCTTTTTTTCATAAGCCAAAAGATACTTAAAAATTAGGCAACATCTTTAATTTTACAAAACAAAAAAAAGACCTATTTAAGAAATAGGTCTTTTTTTATATTATATATCATTTTACCCCTAAAAAGGAACTTCATCATCATTAAACCCTTCATTTGAATTCATTGTACTTCCAAAAGCATCTTCTGGACTCGGAAGAGAATCAGTAGCAAACGGATTGTCATTCATTGAAGATTGCATTTCAAAAGGAGTACTAAAATCATCTAAATTATCAAACTTACCCAAGTGACCAATAAATTTCAAACGTATATTCTCCAAACCACCATTTCTGTGTTTTGCAATAATAAACTCTCCCTGCCCCTCTGTCGGAGATCGCTCATCATCATCCCATTCATCCATCTTATAGTATTCAGGGCGATAAATAAATGATACAATATCAGCATCCTGCTCAATTGCTCCAGATTCCCTTAAATCAGAAAGTAAAGGTCTTTTACTCCCTCCTCTAGATTCAACAGCACGAGACAGTTGAGAAAGTGCAATTACCGGAACCTCAAGTTCTTTAGCTAACGCTTTTAAGTTTCTGGAAATTGTAGATATTTCCTGCTCCCTGTTTCCTGTTTTGCTTGACCCCCCAGCTGTCATCAACTGTAAGTAATCAATCATTATAATTTTTATATCATGTTGAGAAGCTAAACGTCTTGCTTTTGCTCTTAAATCAAAGATGGATAATGATGGTGTATCATCAATAAACAATGGTGCTTTTTCTAAATTTTTCACCTTTACATTTAATTGCTCCCATTCATGCTTCTCTAATTTACCTGTACGTAATTTCTCTGAAGACAACCCCGTTTCTGATGAAATCAAACGTGTAATTAACTGTACAGATGACATCTCTAACGAAAAGAAAGCTACACCTTTATTTGCGTCAACAGCAATATTACGAGCCATAGTCAAGGTCAAAGCTGTTTTCCCCATACCCGGACGTGCAGCTACAATAATTAAATCAGAAGGTTGCCACCCTGAAGTTAGCGCATCAAGTTTTGTAAACCCTGTTGGTATACCACTTGTTCCATCTTTTTGTGATATTTCTTCAATCTTCTTTTTAGCAAGATGCACTAAATCCTTTGCTGATTCTGAAGATTTTTTAATATTACCTTGAGTAACTTCGTATAGTTTTGCTTCAGCATTATCTAATAAATCAAAAACATCTTTTGTTTCATCATATGCTTCTTCTATAATTTCACTCGAAATTTTAATCAAACTACGCTGAATAAATTTCTGTAATATAATACGAGCATGGAATTCAATATGCGCTGAAGAAGATACTTTTTGAGTTAAAGAAATTAAGTAAAAATCACCACCTACTAGCTTTAATTTTTCATCTTTTTTCAATTGATGAGAAACGGTTAATAAATCAACCGGTTCAGAGTTTTCAAAAAGTTTAAATATCGCTTCAAAGATAAATTGATTCGCCTGTTTATAGAATGCTTCAGGATGCAAAATATCAATTACATCATCAACTCCTTTTTTGTCAATCATCATCGCCCCAATCACAACCTCTTCTAAATCAATGGCCTGAGGAGGTATTTTTCCTTTCTCTAAATTAATTAGAGTACTTTTATCTACTTGATATCCTTTTACAAAATTGGGGTTTTCCATAGTCGCGAATGTAGTGCTTTTTGATACTTAAATAAGTTTTAGTCGCTGATAGTTAATCAACAATTGAATTGTTAATAAGTCAATTTTCATTGTTAATAACACCAAAAAAACCGAAGTAATAACTTCGGTTTTTTGTAAGCTATTGATTTTAATGAAACTTACTCATTAAACACACCCATATTTGAGTATTTTTCCATTCGTTGTTCCACCAATTCCTTTGGTGATAACTTTTTAAACTCTTCAAAAGATTTAATTATAGCCTTAGTTACAACATCAAAGGTTTGCGCTCTATCTCTATGAGCTCCACCAATTGGTTCTTTTACAATCTCATCTACTAAGCCTAAATTTTTCATATCAGGCGCTGTTAATTTTAACGCATCAGCTGCTTGCTCTTTAAACTCCCAACTTCTCCATAAAATTGAAGAACATGATTCAGGAGAAATAACTGAATACCAAGTGTTTTCCAACATCAATACTTTATCTCCCACTCCTATTCCTAATGCACCACCCGAAGCTCCTTCACCGATAATAACACAAATAATTGGCACTTTAAGGCGAGTCATTTCTAAGATATTTCTAGCTATTGCTTCACCTTGCCCTCTTTCTTCTGCTTCTAAACCAGGGTAAGCACCAGGAGTATCAATTAAGGTTACAACAGGTATTCCAAATTTTTCCGCAGACTTCATTAATCGTAAAGCTTTTCTATACCCTTCTGGATTAGCCATACCGAAGTTTCTGTATTGACGTGTTTTAGTATTGAATCCTTTTTGTTGACCAATAATCATAAATGATTGACCTCCAATTTTACCCAAACCACCTATCATTGCTTTATCATCACGTACATTTCTGTCACCATGTAATTCAACAAATTCATCACCACAAATAGCTTTTATATAATCTAATGTATATGGCCTAGATGGATGACGTGACATCTGAACACGTTGCCAAGGAGAAAGGTTTGAAT
>Ga0105354_1001159_pt1 | contig 16293 bp, 14 predicted proteins | sample GOMGulsemesocosm_FD_83658 | JGI IMG/M metagenome (GOLD analysis project Ga0105354, IMG submission 83658) | Methane-oxidizing microbial communities from mesocosms in the Gulf of Mexico - GOM9B Gulf of Mexico | ecosystem: Environmental > Aquatic > Marine > Cold seeps | place: USA: Gulf of America...
ATTTCATCATTTAACTAAAGAAGAATTAGTAGATAAAGTCTTAGCTAATTATTTAAATGAAGTAAAAACTAAGAACACTAAAGTTGACGTTGTTAAAAAGAAAAAGAGGTAACTAGAATATGGAACTAGACAAACGTATTTACATAATTGGTGCAGGAATTAGTGGATTAATTACTGCGTTGGTTTTAGAGAAAAAAGGATATAGTCCAACAATTATAGAAGCTAGCAAAAGTGTTGGTGGAAGAGTTAAAACTGATGTTGTTAATGGTTATAATTTAGACCATGGATTTCAAGTGCTTTTAGAGGCTTATCCTATGGCTAATAAGTATTTAGACTACAGTAGTTTAGATTTACAAAAATTAATTCCTGGTGCTGTAATCTTTAAGAAAAACAGTAAAATGTTAATTGGAGATCCATTAAGAGATTTTTCATTGTTTTTCCCAACACTATTTGCTAAAGTGGGTTCTTTTAAAGATAAATTAGCCATTTTTAAGCTAAACTTAGAATTAAAAAAGAAGTCAATAGATGCTATCTTTGATTCAGAGCAAATCTCAACTAAAGACTATTTGATTTCTAAAGGGTTTTCAGATAAAATAATTCAAGAATTTTTCAAACCCTTTTTTACAGGTATATTCTTGGAAACTGAACTAGAAACCTCTAGTGTCATGTTTCAATTTATATATAAAATGTTTGGTGATGGTTTAGCTGTTATCCCAAAGAAAGGTATTCAAGATATTCCAAATCAATTAAAAGCGCAATTAAAGAATACTATTTTTAGATTTGATACTAAGGTAAAATCTGTTGAAGAAAACGCCATTAATTTAGAAGATAATTCAGTCATTAAATCAGATATCACAGTTATTGCTACAGATGCTTCAAAGCTTTTACCAATAGATAAAGCAGTTAATTGGAAATCTTGCGATAACCTTTATTTTGAAGTAGAAAAGAATACTTTAATTAAACCAATAATTGGACTTATTGCAGATAATTCTGCTTTAATAAATAATATCTATTTTATTCAAAGTCCTAAAAATACAAACGTAATTTCTGTAACTATAGTTAAATCTCACCAATTGGATTTAGATGCATTAATTAGTAAAGTTGAAGATGAATTACTACAATTTTGTGATATTAAAATCACACAATTTTTAAAACACTATAAGATTAATAAAGCATTGCCAAGAATAAAAAATGTAACTAATACCATTGATGTTAATCAAATTAAATATTCAAACACTATTTATTTGGCAGGAGATACTGTCCTAAATGGATCTTTAAATGCTGCAATGTCTAGTGGAGAATTAGTTGCAGAACTTATAGATAAGGACCATAATTAACTCTAAATACTATACGCTTTAAGTAATTCTAGGCTAACATATTTTAAAGCTATTTCATGCGTTGCATTTAAATCTATTTTGGGTGCAACGTTTGCTTTTTCTGCTTCTTTCCATCTTGAAACACATAAACACCATTTATCACCTTCTTTCAAACCAGGGAAATTCCAGTAAGGTTTAGGTGTAATTAGATCATTTCCTTTGGATAATGAATATTTTAAAAAATCGTTTGTAATTATGGCACAAACAACATGAGTTCCTGTGTCTGTATCGTTAGTATTACAAAATCCATCTCTAAAATAGCCTGTCATCGGGTTGCATGAGCAATTTTCTATTGGTAATCCTAGTACGTTTTTTGCTGACATAGTTGTTTTGTAAATGGTATTAGATTTAAAATATAAAATTATATTTCAAGTTTTAGCAAATATCCATCAACGTATTAAATTTTCAATACTATATTTGAAGAAATTAGTTTATAACTAATATTATAACATGACAAATCCTATTAAATCTCATAAAGAGATTCTTGAAAAACTAAACATTACGGCATTAAATCCAATGCAAGAAGAAGCCTTGTTATCTATTGGTTCCGTAGAAAACACGGTTTTATTATCGCCTACAGGAACAGGGAAAACCTTGGCTTTTTTACTTCCAGTTTTACAAACTTTAGATATTACACTTAACGAAGTTCAGTTATTAATTTTAGTACCATCAAGAGAATTAGCCATTCAAATAGAACAGGTAATTCGTCAAATTGGAACAGGTTTTAAGGCTAATGCAGTTTATGGTGGACGCCATTTTTCTAAAGATAAAATAGAATTAGCGCATACACCAGCAATTGTAGTAGGAACGCCAGGACGTGTTGCAGACCATTTAAGACGAAGTACTTTCTCAATTCATCATATAAAAACCTTGGTTTTAGATGAATTTGATAAATCTTTAGAAGTTGGTTTTGAACAAGAAATGAGCGAAATTATTTCAAGTTTACCTTACATTAATCGTCGTGTTTTAACATCGGCTACAAAAGACATGGAAATCCCAAGGTTTGTTGGTCTTAAGGACGAAATTGTTATAGATTATTTAGGGACAAAAATGTCCTTATTAGAGGTTAAAACAGTAATAGCTTCAGAAAAAAATAAATTACAATCCTTATTACAAGTCCTATATTTTATAGGAAATAAACCCGGAATTATATTCTGTAATTATAAAGATACTATTAGTTATGTGAGTCGTTTTTTAGATGAAAACAATATTCCTCATGGGATGTTTTATGGCGCAATGGAACAAGTAGAACGCGAACGTGCTTTAATAAAATTTAGAAACGGAACGCATCAAATTATAATTGCTACAGATTTAGCTGCTAGAGGTTTAGATATTCCAGAACTTAATTACATTATTCATTACCAGTTACCTTTAAAAGCTGAAGAATTTACGCATAGAAATGGTAGAACAGCACGTATGAATGCTAAAGGAACGTCTTATGTACTGCAATGGGAAAAGGAAAAATTACCAGATTTTATTGATGCGCCAATTTTAACAGATTTAATTTCTAAAGACGAAGACATTTCGACTAAATGGGTGACTTTATTTATTTCAGGCGGACGAAAAGATAAAATCTCTAAAGGTGATATTGCTGGGTTATTCTTTAAAATTGGTGGTTTAGAAAAAGACGAGCTTGGAATTATTGAATTAAAACAAGATTGTGCTTTTGTATCTGTACCAAAGGTAAAGGCAAATAACTTGGTGGAAATAACAAACAATACACGACTAAAAAAGAAAAAAGTACGTGTAAAAATTATATAGCAAATTGCTATAGATATTATGAGTGAAGACCATTTAAATAAAGACATTACCGCTTGTATAGATACGTTGCAAGCACTTTTAGACGACACAAATAAATTATTTGAGTTGCCAGAAGCGCAACGTGTGGCACTTTTTAAAGTAGCTGGAGAATTAACAAGGCCTAATAGAGATGAGTTTCAACGAAGACGTAAAGATGCTAAAAAAGCAGCCAAACGTAAGCAAATTGAAGCCGATAAACATGCTCGAAAATCTACAGGAATTAGAACCGCTAGAGAAAATGCTATTTTTCAAGCACCTAAATTATTGGCAGCAGCACAAATCTCTGAAGATACGCCAGAATTAGAATCGCCTAGAAACTGTTACGTGTGTAAAACGGTTTATACCAAATTACATCACTTTTACGATACGATGTGTACGTCTTGTGGTGATTTAAACTATGCTAAACGTTTTCAAACCACAGATTTAACAGGTCAAGTAGCTGTAATTACTGGTTCTAGATTAAAAATTGGTTATCATATTACTTTAATGGCTTTACGTTCTGGAGCTACAGTTATTGCAACTACACGTTTTCCTGCAGATTCTGCTATTCGTTTTGCAAAAGAAGACGATTATAAGCAATGGAGCGATAGATTACATATTCACGGTTTAGATTTAAGACATATTCCAAGTGTAGAAATTTTCTGTAACTATATAGAGCAGAAATACGATAGATTAGATATTTTAATTAATAATGCAGCGCAAACGGTAAGAAGACCTTCTGGGTTTTATTTTCATTTAATGGAAAAAGAAAAATTACCAATAAGCGATTTACCACAATTAGCACAACCTTTATTGCATAACCATTTAGAGTGTTTACAAGAGCTTTCAGATTTAAGTGTAAGTACAGTTAAAACAAGTAAAAACAACGTTTTACCTGTGACATGGCATGGTCCAGAACCTGGTATTGGTTTAAGAAACTCAGCAGAATTATCTCAAATCCCTTATAGTTTTGATAATTCATTACAAACTTCGGAAGTATTTCCGGAAGGAAAATTAGATGCAGACTTACAACAAGTAGACTTACGTAAAACTAATAGTTGGCGTTTAAAACTCGGAGAAATTGAAACCACAGAAATGGTAGAAGTACAGCTAGTTAATGCTGTAGCGCCTTTTGTATTGTGTAATAGATTGTCTCAATTAATGATGAAAGAAAATACCGGAAAGAAACATATTATAAATGTGTCTGCAATGGAAGGTAAGTTTCATAGGTTTAAGAAAGAAGATCGTCATCCACATACCAATATGGCAAAAGCCGCATTAAATATGTTAACGCATACATCTGCTTCTACATTTGCTAAATCTGGTATTTATATGAATGCAGTAGATACAGGTTGGGTTACAGATGAAGATCCAGCGGAATTATCTAAGAAAAAGGTAGAAGTACACGATTTTCAGCCACCATTAGATATTGTTGATGGCGCTGCACGTGTTATGGATCCGTTAATAGATGGTATAAATACAGGAAAACATTGGTGTGGTAAGTTTTTAAAGGATTATTTCCCAATTGATTGGTAAAAATCATTCGTGGCACGCTAATTGCTTTCTATACAGTAATTAATAAATAAATTATATTACAATGATTAAAGGAACAGTAAAATTCTTCAATGACGACAAAGGTTTTGGATTCATAACAGAAGAAGGTTCAAACAACGAACATTTTGTTCACATTTCAGGTTTAATTGACGAAATCCGTGAAGGAGACGACGTTGAATTTGAGTTGACAGAAGGAAAAAAAGGATTAAATGCAATTAACGTAAAAGTTATCTAGTATATATCTATTAAAAATCAAGCCCATTACAATTTTGTAATGGGCTTTTTTTTGTGCCTTATTTTTAATAAATAGTATATTTTAATGAGTTTGATAACTACAATTATAAGTTGAAACTTCGCAAAAACGATAGTAGCGGCAGCTTTTGTAAAATTTAAATCTATGATTTTACAAAACTATAGCGAATAGCGTGGTGGCTTGCCATTTGCCCAAATAAAATTAATTTGAATAAAGAATTAAAAAGACACCAAGCATAATTCCAACTAAAGGAATTAGTTTTTTACGTTTGTTTTTCTCTTTAAAAACCAATCCGCCAATAACTACAGCTATAATAATCTGACTTCTTTTTATTGCAGACAATAGCATTATTAACGCTTCGGGATCCTGTAAGGCTTTAAAATAGAAGTAATCTGCTGCTTGAAGTAATATTCCAACCATTGGAATAGACCAACGGAATTTAAAGGCTTGTCGTTTATCTTTATAAGGAAACCATGTAATTGATAAAATGACTAATAGGATTAAGATAGTGTAAAAACAGAACCAAAATTGTAATGTTTGCGGATTTAAACTAAGATTTTGGATTAAGAATTTATCGTATAATCCACTAGAAGCACCTAAAAAAGTAGCGCCAATTATGGCAAAAATCCATTTGTTACGCTTAAAATTAATGCCTTCTTTTTTACCAATTCTTGAATAAAGAATAACCGAGAAGATAATCAGGAAAAAGCCAATCCATTGGTAACTGTTTGGTCTTTCGTTATAAATTAAAATGGCTCCAATAAATGTAAAAAATGGTCCAGCGCTTCTAATTGGTGTAACTATGGTTATAGGTAAATGTTTTAAAGCTTGATAAGCCAAAACCCAAGAACTTGCCATTATTGCAGATTTTATAATTATAAAACCATGCATTTTTAAACTTAACTCTTGAAAATTATAACCGTTTGTTTGTGCGTATTCTGGATATAAAAAAGATAGCACATAGAAACCAGCTATAAATAAAAAACCGCTAGTTACGGTTCCTAATAGTACCGGAAACACTTCGTTTCCTTGTACTGCATGTTTTTTACAAAGGTTGTGTAAACCTATAAATAATGCTGCTAATAGTCCAAGATACATCCACATAAGTCGCAAATATAAGTTTAAATTAACTTTAGTTTAACAGCTTATGGTCATTTTTAAACGCAAGTTTTTAAATCTGTTTACATCTAAATATTTATAACTTTAAAAAATAAAATCATGAATACTACTGAATTAAAAAGCGTAATAACACTATTTGCACTATTTGCAAGCTTAACCATTTTTGCTCAACGTCCAGGTGGAAGAGGTGGAATGCAAAATAGAAGTCAAGGTAATAGACCTGCAAAAAATGAAAAACCTGATGCATCAAAAATAATGTCTATGCTAGACATAAATAATGATAATAAAATTGATGTTGATGAAGCTTCTAAAGATAAAAGAGGTAAAATAGCTGAAAATTTTAGCGAAATAGATGCCGACTCTAATGGCTTTATAAGTCTTGAAGAATTAAAAGCGTCTCTAGAAAATAGAAAGTCAAAAAGAATATCAGCACAAGAATTAATAAAAAAAGCTGACGATAATAAGGACGGGAAATTAAACGAATTAGAAATTGCAGTATCAAAAAACAAAATGCTTTCTGATAATTTTAAAACTATTGACACAAATAAGGATGCTGAATTAGATGTAGAAGAAATTAAAACTTTTCTAAAATCTAAAAGAGATGCAAAACGTAAAAAAAGAAATTAATTTAAAAAATCTTACATGAAATTTAGATCTATAATATTAAATGCATTTGTTTTATCAGCAATTTTAGCTTGTAATAGTCATAAATCATCCGGAACGCATAGTCATGATGCTAATGGAAATCATACTCATAAAACAGTTAAGGCTACAAAAAACATAGATTATTTTGGTTCTTATCAATTAGAAGATGCTAATTATGGCACAAAAACAACAGTAACTATTTCTGGAAATAAGCGAATTATGGTTACTAATTCGTTACCAAATCACGATACTGGGGCGTTTCCAACAAAAGGAAATCCTAATACCATTTCGGCTCAGAATAAAACCTATACGTTTCCTGTAAATCCAATGTATACCGGAAAAGCACAATGGATGAGAGAACCAGGAATTGCTTTAAACGGAATTAAATTTGAACCACAAACTGCGGAAGTGGTAGAATGTGAAACTGGCGAGAATTATCGTGTAGAAGCTATTCAGGATGTTATAAACTTAGGTTTGGATTTTAATAATGCACATGTTCAACCTACTGGAGCATATCATTATCACGGTACACCAAATTCTATGATCGCTAAATTTGATAAAGGTGAAGATTTGGTTCATATTGGTTTTGCTCACGATGGATTTCCTATGTACTTATCTAAAAGTGGTAAATACAAACCAAGTTTTAAATTATTAGATGGAAATAGAGAAGGCGAAGATTGTGTCTATGAAAACCCTAAACAAACTATAGACGTTGCGGTTGGCGGACATCATGATGGCACATTTGGATCGGATTACGAATACATAGAAAATTATGGTGATTTAGATGAGTGCAACGGAATTACAGTAAATGGTCAATATATGTATTTGGTTACAGAAGAATTTCCATATGTTGGTAGATGTTTAATGGGCGAAGTAGATCAAGAGGAGCAAAGAGGTCCTAGAAATAGACAGCAAGGTAATGGCGAAAGACCAAATAGAGTAGAACGAGGAAAACCAAATGCTTCAGAATTAATGAATCATATGGATTCTAATAAAGATGGAAAATTATCTAAAGATGAAGTAAAAGGTCCATTACAACAAGACTTCTCTAAAGTAGATACTAATAATGATGGTTTTATTACAAAAGAAGAATTAGAAAAAGGTGTTAAAGTTAATAGACCAAAAAGGCCAAGCCAACAAAGACTTCATAGAAGATAAGTTTAGTTGTTTTGCTAATTTTTAAGTTGTAAAGTTTACTATTTTAAGAATAAACCAATTAAAAGGTTGGATATCTAAAAAATGGCATCATCTTTGCCATTCAATAAGTATTATAAATTAATAAACATTACAATGAGTAAAGGAACAGTAAAATTTTTCAACGACGCTAAAGGATTTGGATTTATCACAGAAGAAGGTGTTGAAAAAGACCACTTTGTACACATTTCAGGATTAGTAGACGAAATTCGTGAAGGCGATGAAGTTGAATTCGATCTTCAAGAAGGTAACAAAGGATTAAACGCAGTAAACGTTAAAGTTATATAATATATACTTCAATTTTACAAAAAGCCCATCAATTAATTGATGGGCTTTTTTTTGCTTAATTTTAAACAAATATATATTCTTATTTAAAAGTATGTCTAATCTCTTCGGTCGAAGAAGATTTTAATAATTGATTAAAAGTTCTAATAGAATCAAAGTTATTTGTAATAGCATTAGAAACAGCAACTCCAGAAATACCGGATTCTAAAATATCCGATATATCATCAGATGTAATACCACCACAACCAATAAGTGGTGTTTCAGTTTTAAGTTCCTCAGCAATTAATGTAAAACCGTTTAATCCAAGAACTGATTGGGAAATTTCTTCAATATTTGTTTTAAAAGGACTAAGTATTATATAGTCTACTTCTTTTTCAATTAAAGTCTTGCAATCATCTAAATTGTTAGCTTTTGCACCAATAGATTGCCAAGAAAATAAATGTTTTCTTACTAAAGTTGGACAAACGTTAGAGCTATTAATAAAAACACCATCTGCTAATCTCTTTAGCTAACTTATAATTTTCAAAAATAATTAGTCGCGTTTGATAATGCGTTGTAATTTTTAGCACTTCATTCGCAATTTTTAAATATTTTTTCTCTGAAACATTTTCTAAACGTAATTGTACTAATTCTACTCCAGAAGTACATGCTTTTTGGATGTTTTCAATATGTTCTTTAGGAGAATTTCCTTGAGAAACATAGTGTAATTTAGGTATAATCATTTTTGTTTGATAAATAAAAGGAATTGTAAAAATACAAATGTTTAGCGTTAGAAATGGCTAAATTAGGCTGAATATCTATAGCCATAAGTAAAAATTATCATAAAATAATCACAATCAATTTTATAAAGTTTGTAAATCAAATTAGTTTATATATATTTAGCGCCTATCGTACAAAATAAACAAATGATGCTATGGAATTAATAGATGAAGCCTTAGAGTTTGAGAATGCAAAAATGAACAACATGTCTACTAGTGATAGAGTAGTTGCTACTAGAGAAGCCAAACGTTTAATTTTAGCTTTAAACGAAGTTTATAAGGTCAATAAAGATTCAAATCTTATGGATATTATGAAGCGTTTAACAGCAAAAAAACAAAAAATAGAAAAACGTTTAAAAGGAAGACCTCAATCTTCTTTATAGATATCCCATTCAAATGTAACGTATTAAAATTACGTTATAGAATTAATAATTTAAAGGTAGTGATTTTAAATCGCTACCTTTTTTTTAATTTTAAATTCGTGTTTTAGTAAGGTTTACTTTTTAGACAAGTTCTAAAATTATAAATCTAATAATTACTTAATACATATAATGTATGTGTTATAGTAAATAGATTTAATTTTATTTTTTAAATAATAATGTATTGGTATTACATATCTAGTCTATTTAACTGCATTAATGCTTAATTAGTTTACCTTAGCCATGTTAATTTTTTTTATATACTAATTTTAATAAACCTACCATTTTTTTTAGGTTGAAAATGTTGATTTTAGGCTAATATGATGTGAGATTTACTAAGAAAAAAATAACATTGTGTTATTAAATAATAATCCTAAATATTAAAAGTATCAACAATCCTAAATTTTCAAGAGATATAAATCCTGACTTTGCAAAAACGTTAAGATCTAGAGTAAACACCTATTTTAAAACAAATAAAATTAGCAGAAAAGCCAATAAAACAATGGTTGTTAAAACCATTATTATGCTAACTGTTTTTTGTACCCCATTTATTTTATTATCTACTGGAGTAGTATCGTCTAGTTGGCAAGTTTTTGTCTTGTATTTAATTAGTGGTTTTGGTATGGCAGGAATTGGACTTTGTGTTATGCATGATGCAATTCATGGCTCATATTCAAAAAATAAAACTGTAAACACCATTTTAAGTTACTCCTTTAACCTTATTGGTGCTAATGCTACAGTTTGGAGAATACAGCACAATATATTACATCATACTTACACCAATATTGATCATGCAGACGATGATTTAAATGCACCATTTTTTCTTAGATTTTCGCCTAATGCTAAGCATTATAAAGCCCACCAATACCAACATTTATATATTTGGTTTTTTTATAGCTTATCTACTATTTCTTGGATAACTTCTAAAGATTTTGTGCGTTTAAAACGTTTTAGAGATATGGGTTTTTTAAATGAGAAAAATGAATATAGAAATGCTCTTATTAATATGACGGCTTGGAAATTGTTTTATTATACGTTTGCTTTAATATTACCAATGGTTTTATTGCCATTTTCTTGGGGACTTATATTATTAGCCTTTATTTGTATGCACTTTGTTACAGGTCTTTTGGTAAGTATTGTTTTTCAAGTGGCACATATTATGCCCGAAAATAAATTTCCTTTACCAAATAGTGAAGGCGCTATGAATAATAATTGGTATGCACATCAATTTGAAACAACATGTAATTTCGCTCCTAAAAACAGTGTTGTGTTTTGGCTTTTAGGTGGTTTAAACTACCAAGTAGAACATCATGTTTTACCAGATGTTTGCCATATTCATTATAAAAAATTATCTAAAATTGTGTCTGAAACTGCATTAGAATTTGGAATGCCATATCATGTCAAAAAAACTTTTTTTGGTGCTATTAAAGATCACACAAAAATGCTTAGGCAATTAGGTAGAGCTTAATAATATCAAATGCAAGTAAATTATAGGCTTTTTTAAAAATCGCGTATTTAAAAAATGATGAAGGATTGTACAGAATATTAAAATTATACGAAAAGCAAAACGATAAAGTTTAATGACCCAATTTTGAGTACTTTTAAATCTATAAACTCTCTGGGATATTTTACATAATATAGAATTATAGCCACACATCTAAATTATTATAACTAAGCCACAATTATGTCAAATATCACCCAAAAGCATTATTACGCTAATTGTTATATAATGTGCTATAATGTTCTGCGTTATGTAACTTTGCTTTGGTAAAAGCGAAGTTTAAATTACTGCTTTTTCTTATTTTTTTTCTACTAAAACTTTCTTTACAATGTTAATGGAACACTCTTTTTACGAAACGACGATAGGAGAGAAGTAGAATGTGTGTGGAATGGGACTATACTTAATAATGCTAAATTTATTACAATATTTTGCAATAATTTACTTGTTAAATTTAGTATATTGTAATTGTTTATAGATTCCCTCTCTAACTATAAATTTCATTTAAATTTTTGAAAAAATATGCAAGAAACACCTATTTCGGATAGGATTATGTCCATTTTATATAAAGATTACGCAAACCCTTTTTCAAGCAAATTTGATTTTGAAAAATTTGATAAAGAGATTGGTGACGATATTAGTAAAAATGAAGAGGATATATTAACATTTATTGTTATTTGTAATCAAAAATTTAAAGAAATACAAGAGCATTTTTCTAAGGTATTCTCTGAATTAAACTTAACTCAAAAAGAATTAATAGAGTTTCTACACAAAGCATTAAATAAAAACACACTTGATTTGGCTCCAATCATTGTAGAGCAAATGAAGGGTAATAAAAAAATCTCTTTTCATATGGGAGATTTAAATTTTACAAAATTTTTATTTGAAAATGGAAATGAAGCAAATATTCAACAAGTATTTGAGTTAGGCGGAGATATTTTGAATCTATTGATTTCTGCTGTTAACAATTGGGACGCAAATCTAAACAAGATTTCCCCAAGGCATATGCATAGTGAAGAAGAATTGGGTAAGTTATTTAGCTATTTATGGAATCCATCCAATATTCTCTTAAACCTGCAATCAGCATATAGAGTTTTGATTTTTGAACATGGACAAATAGAGAACAATGAGAATTTTAAATCTTTAAAAATTACTACTGGTGATAAATGGCTAAGGATTCTTAGACAAGCTTCTGAAATTCGGTCTGGAAATAATTTGAGTGAGTTTTTATATCCATTACTTGAATTATACAAAAAAATTAATCCTAATAAGCTAGGAATAAAAAACTATAAGTCAATTAAAGGGTTAATTACTCTAACATCCAATACTATAAAAGAATCTAGTAGCAGAGCTCTTGCTAATGCAACTTTAATGACTAGATATTATCATTATGATTCAGAGAAGTTGAAGTATTATAATAACTTAACTCTTATTGAATTAACTGAGGTTTTAATTCAAATTGTAGACTTCGTAAGTTTTATATATAGGCAATCTGCGGAAAATGGAAATAATAATTCAATTTATGATACACCATCTCAAATTAAGAAAACTCATCTAATTAAATACTTGATAGATTGTACAAGTTATTCTAAAGATGTAATAGATAAAGTTCTATCATCACTTACGTCGAATGATAAAACGCCAAATTTATGGAGAAAACCGTTCTATGAAATAGGTGAAAATTTATGTTTCTGTATTGCTACGTTAAATGCCCCTAATTATTCAATACTTTATGAAGGAATACTTAATAAAGCAGGTTATTTTCCTAAAAAGAATGAACTTTTATTAATTAATACTATTGAGAATGAACTTGATGAAAAGCGAATAGAGTATAAATTCAACAAAATTAATTTTGAAGAATTACTTGATGAAAGTGCTGATTATGAAAATAATTTAATTTATGAATTAAATGATTATTACCTGTTTATTCAAGCAAAGAATTATGCCCATCCATTTGAATCCGATGAAGTAAATGCGGTTATAAAAGATATAGGTAAAACAACTTTTCAAATATTAGACAAATTGGAACATTTATCTAAAAAAATTAAAGACAAACCTATTTTACCTTTAATAGTATCTAATTATATCACATTTACATCTTTAAGTATAAATAATATCTCAATAATTGATTTACAATTATTGAAGAATTATTTTTTAACAGGGAACTTTAGAAGAGGTCAAATAAGTTTTGAAAAAAAGATTAAAATACAAAGGGAATATGCAAAAATTGATTATTACAAAGGAGAAAAAGAATTCAATAATAACTTTCTGAGTTTTATAGTAAATCCGACTCCTTTATCTACAATACATGAAAGGTTGTGTTGGAAGGAAGTTGTTATTACACCTCCAAAATTTACTCCAAAAATAACAGTAGATTATATTGACCAAGTAAGTACAGACGATACTATACATAATCACTTAAATGTTTTAGAAAACGCTCTTAATAACAAATATTATTATGATAGAGATAGTAGAACGAAAGAGCTATATGATAGTTCAATTTCATATTCCTTAACTAATGTTTTGCACCTTATAGCTTTCGGAGATTATGAATTGTCAAAAACTAAGATTGATTTATATAATATATTACAGAAATATAGAATAGAAGGTTTTGGGCACATTTTATTTAGTTTGAATAATGCAATTGGAAATATTTCTTATTCCAAAATAAAAAAAGATAAAAGATTCAATATAATTGCATTGGATGAAGCCGATGAAATACTAAAGCTATATGGCAAAATTTTTGAAGACAATGATTCCCCTAAGCATATTCGCTTGAATGGCTATGAAATAAAAAATGGACTTTTTTCAAAAAATGAAGAGAAGAAGTTAATTTCTTTAGCTCTATCAGTTCTTTCAACACTTGGCCCTCATAATATAAATAATGACAGTTTCGAAGACTATTTTCTACAACTATCAATAATTAAAGGTTTTAAAACCAAATATCAACTCGATTTCGAATTCTATGCGGCTTGTGATAATTTGATGGATACGCTAAACTTTAATAATAAATATCAAAGAGCAAGAAATTTTGGAGAAGAAATTTTAACAATTGCAATAGATGAAAATGAACACCATTATGGTTGGGGAATATTATTTAGATGCTTCACTTATCAAAACAGTGTTTTTGAGGCAAGCATTTACGGAGCATTGTATTTCACTTCATTATCTAGAGTAGGAAAAATGAAGTATGCTATTATGAATGAATTATTATATAACGCATTAAAGTTTTTTAGAAACTTTAAGTTATACGATATGTTGGAGGATATAAATAAAATAGTAAATGAAATCAGGTTAAAAAAATATGACGAACAAAAGTTTAAGCTGAGTTATTATTTTAGTTCAATTCATGTTATTAAAAGTAAACCCCAAATTTTTGATGAATCATTGCAATATTTAGAAGAAAACTTCAAAGACATAATTGCATTCGATGATAAAGGAACACTGCCTTGGCTAAACTATCTGTATAATATAAAAAGACATAAAGATGCTGGTTATGATGAGTTTAATAAACCAATTGAAAAACATATTGAAAGGCTAGAATCTTCAACAGATTCAGATAAAGTTGATAAATTAAAATCAAATCATTTTGATGATAGGGCAAGTAGTAAAACAAAATTAATAGATTCTTTAATTGGCGTTTTTGAAACTAATGCAATTAGCGATTTTAAGTTTGAAGTCAAGCATTTAGAAGTACGAATCAATATTTTATTACCTGAAGCAATAAAAGATAATGATATTGAAAGCATATTACTTTCGGGGATTGTCCTTAATGATAACAGCCTTACCTATGATAATAAATATTTTTCGCAGAATACAGTTGTAAAGGTTACTCCAGAATCTAATAAAGAATTAGAGAATAAATTAAAAAATTATAAAAATTATATAGTTAATTCCATTGTCCTTGAAGAAAACCAATTATTCGTTTGGTTGTTTAATGTCCATAAAAAGGTATATGTTTTGACTATTAATAATACAAAAGATATCAATTTTAAAGAATTAATTGAATGGGATTATGACCTGATGCAAAATTGGATTAAATCTAAAGAAAAATTTTATTTTGATTCAGGAAGGTATTTTGACATTGTTGAACAAGAATCAAAATATTTAGAAGTATTAAAATCTCTTAGTTTTTCAGACCTAGGACTGAATAGTGATTTTAACGAAATATTATTTGCAAGTAGTATTGAACTTTCAGAATTTCCAACTAATTTAATTGTCAATAATGAGGACTTTATAAGCTCACAAACTTCGATAAGTAATGTAATTTCCGCAGAATGGTATATTAATAAAGGTAACGAAGTTGTCTTAAAAAACAACTTTAGTTCAACAGCTTGGATTCCAATAGATGATGGAGATATACCAATCAATTTAAGTTTCAACAGATTTGAACCAATCTTAAAAGAGAATAAAGTTGAGATTATGAATTCGCGAAATATCTTAAAACAAATAAAAACTGATGTTAATATTTTTTTAGCACACGGAGAACTTGGTTTTAAAAGTTTTAAAGGCATTTATACTAATCATAATTCAGAAAGCGCCATTCTTTATCCGAAGGAATTATTTGGAGAAGGTGAAGTAGCAATTCTCTTTATTTGCAATTCAGGAGTATCTAATGAGGATTTTTTTGCAAAGGGAGTTACCTCATTGTGTTATGATATACTAGATTTAGGCTACAAAGCTGTAATTGCACCTTTTTGGAGACTAGAAACTACAATACCATCATATTGGTATAAGGAATTTATTAAATGTTTTAAAGAAGGTTACAAGCTTTCTGATGCAGTATATCTTGCAAATCAATCCTTAGTTGAATATAAAAAAGATATTTCTACAGGCTTTGTTGCTCCTGAAGGAAAACTTGCAATGCATATTTATGGGAACCCAAATATTAGAATCAGTAATTAATTTTCAATAAACCGATGGAAAAAACAAAAATAAAAGGATGGAATCACATTATTATTGCAACGGATAATGATAATGTAGTCAGCGTAACAAGTAGAGATTTTAATCACGAAATTGCTGGTGTTTTGCATAAATTTTTAAACGCTCCCTTGAACACACAACAAAACAGAATTATTACTAATATATTAATATTTACGGAAATAGAGTTAAATAAAACCTTAGACTTATTCCAAGACTATCAGGAATATAAAGAAATTGAATTTTTAAAATCTTGTATAGGATATTTGAAGACAAACAAAAAAACAGATACTTTAAAGTTTACTTTTTACAATGAATGAACTATAAGCATAATCGGAGCTAAAACGACCTCATAAAATTTTGGTAAAACAATAGGTGAGTGGAGCGTCCATATTTTAGGGGTTTAGTAAATAAGTACCTTAATAGTTATATATAAACAAGGGTTTTCAGAGCAATCTTAATAAGTTACAAGGTTTCCTAAAATATAGTGTAA
>Ga0105354_1001160_pt1 | contig 16292 bp, 12 predicted proteins | sample GOMGulsemesocosm_FD_83658 | JGI IMG/M metagenome (GOLD analysis project Ga0105354, IMG submission 83658) | Methane-oxidizing microbial communities from mesocosms in the Gulf of Mexico - GOM9B Gulf of Mexico | ecosystem: Environmental > Aquatic > Marine > Cold seeps | place: USA: Gulf of America...
TGAAGTTGAAACAGGTATTGCCATTGCTAATCACAATGAAATTGATGGTCTGTTCTTCACCGGTAGCTCAAACACTGGTCACTTATTGCATAAGCAATTTGCAGGTAAGCCAGGCAAAATTTTAGCGTTAGAAATGGGCGGTAATAACCCATTAATCGTTAAAGATGTAGCTAACGTTGATGGCGCAGTGCATGACATTATCCAGTCTGCTTACGTTACAACGGGTCAACGCTGTGTATGTGCGCGTAAACTATTTGTTGCTAACGGCAAAGATGGCGATACATTGATTGCCCGTTTAGTTGAAGTGACTAAGCAAATTAAAGTGGGTAACTTTGATGACGCTGAGCAACCATTTATGGGTTCAATGATTAGCGAAAAAGCAGCACTTGGTATGGTTGAAGCACAAGACATGTTGATTGCTAAAGGCGCTAAAGTACTCATTGAGTTAACGCATACCGCTGGTACAGGTTTTGTGACCCCAGGTTTGGTTGATGTAACTGAGTTTGCACGTGAATTGCCAGATGAAGAGCACTTTGGTCCATTACTTCAAATCATTCGTTATAACGACTTTGATGAGGCGATTGAACTGGCTAACAACACGACCTTTGGTCTGTCAGCTGGTTTGTTGGCTGATAGCCGTGACGACTACGATTACTTCTTTGCGCGTATTCGTGCTGGAATTGTTAACTGGAACAAACAAATTACTGGCGCAAGCGGTGCAGCACCCTTTGGCGGCGTTGGTGGCAGTGGCAATCACCGTGCTAGTGCGTATTACGCGGCTGATTACTGTGCATACCCTGTTGCTTCAATCGAAGCCGACGAAGTGGTATTGCCAGCAACTTTAACACCGGGTTTAACGTTTTAATTGATCTAAAACGTTAATCTTCACACTATTGCTCGCTATAATGTAGCGAGCAATAGTCGATGTATTCATACATCGCTCAAACATATTAGATAAAAGAAAGGATAAGTTATGCATAACAATGTAGACGAGTTATTTGAACAATTATGGCAACAATATTTGCAAGTAACTCCTTCGGCGGAAAAAATACGTCAATTATTAGGGAAAGGCGAAACGATCATCAACGATCATATTGCAATTCGTACTTTTAATAATGCAGCAGTTAACCTTGATGTTGTTGCTCAGCACTTCATTGATGTTGGCTATAAAGAAAATGGTAACTATAACTTTGAATCTAAAAAGCTAACAGCAAAGCATTTTGAGCATAGCGACCCAGATCAGCCAAAGGTATTCATCAGCGAATTACGCGTCGAAGAGTGTTCACCTGAGTTACAAACTATAGTTAATAAATTGGTTGCTCAAGTTGATTCAACTATCACAAGCGCCGCAGATTTTGTATATAACGGTGCACCTTGGCAGGTGAGCAAAGCAGACTATCAAACTCTAGCTCAGGAGAGTGAATATGCGGGTTGGACAGCTGCTTGGGGTTATCGCGCCAACCACTTTACTGTGCATGTTAATAAACTTTCTGGTTACAGCGATTTAGAATCTGTGAATCAAGCATTAAAAGATGCTGACTATCGTTTAAATGTATCTGGTGGCGAGATTAAAGGCAGTAAAGAAGTCTTGTTAAAGCAATCATCAACGATGGCAGATGTTGCTGTTGCAACATTCAGTGATGGCGAGTTAGAAATTCCATCATGTTTTTATGAGTTTGCTGAGCGTTTTAACATGGACAACGGTGAAGAATACACAGGCTTTGTGGCCGCTTCAGCAGATAAAATATTTGAAAGCACCAATGTCAGTTAACACATTGAACAACTAATGTATTTTTAATTGCTCAGCAGAGTTAAATGGCATTAGAAAGTGTGATATTTTAAAGGCCTGTTAGATTTCAATCTAATAGGCTTTTTTGTTAATGGTTATTTATTTGGTACTCCTAATTATGATGAGTCGAATTTATGTTACTAAGTTGATTAGTGTCTGTTTTATAGCCCTTATGTTGGTTGTACCTGACAGTCAAGCTAAAGCGACAATAGACATAGTTACTGAGTTTATGCCGCCATTACAATTGGCAAAGCCAGGGCAAAAAATGCATGGTTTAACTGCAGATTTAGTTAACAGTGTGGTACAGGATTCTCAGTTACCTTCAACAAGTAATGTTTACCCTTGGTCCCGTAGTTATTTGTTGGCTAGAACCAAACCTAATGTACTTATTTTTCCCATTATTCGAACCAAAGAACGTGAAGGTGATTTTCATTGGATTGGAAAAATTTGGAGCTTTTCAGCGGCTATTTATAAACATGAAAGCCGTGCTGACATTACAGTCGCGAATTTGGATGACGCTAAAAAGTACAACATATCAGTTTATCGGAATGATTTTTTTCATCACTATCTGTTAAAAAATGGGTTTTCACCTAAAAAATTGTCTCCGGTGGAAGATATTGAGCAAAGCATTAAATTATTCATTAGCGGCCGTGTTGATTTAATCGTTATCGATAGCTCTATTTTTGAATATTATTTAAAGCAATTTAATCACGACTCAACCCAATATAAGCAACTTGTAAAATTAACAGATGTAAAACACAAAGATGCTTATATTGCACTAAGTAAGTCTTCTTCGCCCTCAATGGTCAGCAAGCTGATGAGTAGTTATCAACACGTATCTCAAAGTGATAAATTTGTTGATATCAGGCAAAGTTGGGCCGAAAAACTAGGCTACTAAACTGGACTTGTTTTTATTTCCAATACTCAATAATTCGAGAAACTTTGTTACCTTTAAATTCAAACACACTTAGATGCGTTGCACCATCACGTTGCAGCCTACTAACTGCAACGGCATTTAAACCTACCATGGTCTTTAGTATTTTGTAGCGCGGTTTAGTATTTTTGTAGTTTCCCTTTTTATGGAACTTTATCGTGTTACTGAGCAAGTGTTCTCTCGTGTACACTCCGCCGTAAACTTCGTGTTCATAAGTGAAGTTATCAGTATATGCCGCAAAAAGATTAGTAATATCTTGCGCTGTTGAGCCGGCCATCAATACTTTATTTTGTAAATTATTGACGTGTTTTACTTGCTCAATTAGCGTCGTTTTGGATAACTCTTCACTCGCGTTAGTATTTATTGATATGACAAATAATAGTGTCATTAAGATGTATTTCATTATTTTTCCTCATTTTTGGTTGATTGAATAAAGGCTATTTGTGACACGCTGTTGTCGTTATTTAGCGTAAATTTTAGGTGTTCGCCATTTTCCCAACCCAAAAAATCAAAACGCGTAGTTGAAACCGGGTGCAGCTCGGTAACGAACTTCCCCTTAATGCGGGCGTAAGTAAAGTTATCTTGGCTGTATACCTCAAGCTGGTCACCATTGGATAATTGGTGCACACCAACATAGTTTTTGATATTTTTAATTTCAAATTGTGCTGTCGGGCGGTTTTCTAAGGTACGCTTGAATCGTCTGATTAAGTTTTTAGGTTCAACATAGCCACCACTGGTCGCGCCGCCACTAAAAAAATGAACTAATTGTTTAAGTTGCGTATTTTCTAGCATTTTTTCACTAGTTATTCCGCTATCAGCAAGTGAATAGAGGGTATCAAGCCATAAGATAGAGTTCGTTTGGTAGCTGATTAAATGTTGTTTATTGGTTAGGTGACCATGGCCAGGCACGACAATGGTATTGCTGTCGATTTTATCTATGACTCGCTCTAGAACACCATCTGCTTGATCTGAACTATTTGGCCCCCAAGTCGTACCAAAGTTATCCCCCATAAATACGATATTTGTTTGGGGTAAATACACAATGAGATCATTGTAAGTGTGAGATATAGCGGTAGTGGCAATAATTGATTGCCGGCCAAAAGTCATGTTGAGTTTGTCGTTTACGTGCCATTGATTATTATAAGTGAGCTTATATTTTTCATTGGGTTTAACGTAAAGAGTGTTCTCATGTGAAATGATAGTCGCACCGCGTTTTTCATAAAATTCATTGGCCCCTGTATGATCGCGATGTGAATGGGTATTGATAATGAACTGCACCGGTTTATTGGTAATTGTCTTTAATGCTGTATCGAGTTTTTCTGAACTACCAGGCCGAACGTTCATCGCATCAATGAGTAAAACGCCAGAGTCAGATACAACGACACCTACATTTGAACCCAGCCCTTTTTCAGGGAGAAGCACATAAACGTTATCATTGATTTTTTTGACAGTAATAGGAGATTTCTCTGCGGCGCTTACGCCATGTCCTACACCGAGGAACATTATTGTGATTAAAAATAATCGACTTACTGATTGAGTTGACATGTTATTTCCTGAAAACATTAAATTTGAACAACTAGCTTATGGTGACCGCAAGAGATATACATGAATAAAAGCTGATTTCTGGCTGATTTTTAGATGAACAGGTTATTTATTAACAATTTACGCGTAGTATGTAATAGTTAGAAATCGCCAATTATTTACTGAAATTGGCACAATTTTAAGGAATTGAGTATTAATGTCTCAGCAGTTTTGGGTTAATAATTATTTAATTGATATCAAACGCAATCAAATAAGCCATCAACAACAACTCACGCCAATCGCACCTAAAGCATTAGCTGTGTTGGCTATATTAGCCGAACATGCTGGTGAAGTTGTCAGTCATGATGTGTTAATGGACAGTGTCTGGCCAGACACCATTGTTACGCCCAATACTTTACAGCGTTGTATTGCTCAGCTTAGAAAAGCCTTCGGTGATGATAGTAAGCATCAAGCCTTTATAAAAACACACGCAAAACAGGGCTATAGTCTCGAAGCCGCTGTTTGTTGGGATAAGCCTGAGCAAATACCCACCAAAGATACTCATTTGGCAACAGCACCGAATTCTGTGAACTCTAAGTGGCTAGCCATGCCGATGGTGTTATTGGTTATTATTGTTGGGTGGTGGCAATTATCTAAAACGAATCACAAAACGTTTAATCATTTTAAGCCGTTAACCGCAAGTGATGCCCGGGAAACCAATGCACGTTATTCTCCTGATGGTAAATATTTAGTTTTCCACCGTTTTCAGGCGACATGTGAACACCATATTTGGGCCAAGGATTTAGAGAGTCAACAAGAGTACCGACTAACTAAAGAAGCAGGTATATACGGCAGCCATAGTTGGTCTCAAGATGGCACGCAATTAACCTTTTCAGCGCGTGGGAATTGTGCTGCTAAGACGCCACAAGCGAATGCATGTTGGAGCATTAATACATTAGATTTTTCGGCTGCATTACAATCGCCACAATCACTCGTTCAACGTTTAAATTGTCGTGAACAACGTACAGCTGTGGCTAGATATTTACCACACGGTAAAATTGGAATGTTAAGAGAAATAGCTCCTCATCAAAATGAATTAGTGGCTTTTGACCCACGGGACAAGCAATTACATGCGATCTATGGACCGAGCCAACATTACATCTACAGTTATGATTATTCATTTGAAAGTGACCGTTTTGCTGTAATTAGCCGCGGTGATAATAATCAACACTATATTGAGATATTAACGCGCTCAGGGGAAGTCTTATCGTCATATCGTATTAACAGACGCCCACAAGACTCCAGTTACGAATTTTACAATGTGCACTTTCATCCTGATGGCAAAGCCCTTGTGACAGATACTTCCTTAGGACTATTTGATTTATCGTTTACAGGCCAGCTTACTCCTATTGTAACCTTGAGTCAGCCCTACTTATTTGATGCTAATTATCATCCTGACGGTCAACGTTTAGTGGTAAGTCAGCTTAATTTAGATAAAGACGTATTACACTTTTCATCGCTTACTACCATTAATGAGTCCAAGAGTATCGCTCGCTCAAATAATATTGATGAGCAAGGACAGTTTCAGCCTCACGGTAATGGTATTGCGTTCATGTCACTTCGCACGGGTAAGTTGCAATTGTGGCTGGTCGACGGGAGTAAGCTTACTCAGTTAAGTCAGTTTCCTGAGGGCTTTGTAAGTGATTCATTTATTTGGTCACCCACAGGGGAAGCTATCGCAGCGATACATCATGACCAGCTCGTCATTTTTGATTTAGAAGGAAATGTCACAACGTATGATACTCCTTTTCCGATCGAATCGTTAATGCAATGGACAACGGCTAATGAACTGCTAGTTGGTGCTCAACAAAAAAATCAGTCACATTTATTCACATTCACTATCGATCGCCAAGCGCAGTCAGGTAAATTGAAGCCATTTGAAATACCGCCTAGTGTTTGGGGGCACAAACAATTAAATCAACAGCTCATTTATCTCGATGAGAAGAAGCGAGTGTGGATTGATGGAGATGAGCCTAGTCACATTAGTGTGCTTGACGATCAAATATTTAAGTATCCCCTTATGGTTTTTAATGATCAGTTGTGGGGGATCAATAAGGATCGTCAATTATGGCATTTTGATATTGCGACGGGGGAATTTAGCATTGCAATGCAGTTGAACCAAGATGCGATAAATTTAAGTGATGTTGGTCATCAAGGTTTTTTAATTAACTATGTTATTAGCAATAAAAAGGAGCTTGTTGAATTTAGTCATGTGCCTTAAGATCAGTTATTGGAATGGTTATAACAAACTCAATCCCCCCAGTTGCCGGTGAGGCGCAATAAATAGTACCTCCAAATAACTGGGTGATGAGGTTGTAAACAATATGCATACCTAATCCACTGCCACCTTTATTACGTTTAGTTGTCATGAAAGGTTCGAATATCTTATCGATAATTTCAGAGTCTATGCCTTGTCCATTGTCGCAATAGACCATTGATACGCATTTATCATTTTGTTCCAATGTAATTGAAATATGACCTGACTCTTGATGTTCAAAACCGTGAATCATTGAGTTATTTACTAAGTTGGACAAGATTTGATAAAGTGGTCCGGGATAGCTCATCATCTTTATATCATCGTCACCAGCGATATTTATAGTGACGTTTTTTTTGCGTAATAGAGGCCTTAAAGCGATTAAAACTTCGTTTAAGTATTGTAATAAATTTATCTCTCTAATTGCTTCAGTGCTTTGATCGACGGCGACTTGCTTAAACGTAGAAACGAGATGAATTGAACGCTCTAAATTCGATAGGATAAGTTCATACCCTTCAAATGAAGTCGCCAAAAACTCGTCCAGTGCGGAAGCGGTTAATTGTTTATTTTCGGTTATTGTTTTTAGCTCTCGTACAATATCTTGGTTGTGAGAAACGGCTGTTTTTACGACGCCTAATGGCGTATTTATCTCATGAGCTACTCCAGCGACTAATGAGCCTAGAGCCGCCATCTTTTCGCTTTCTAGTAAGCTTGATTGTGCTTGTTGTAGTTTATTCATCGCAAGTTCTAGTTTTTTATTCTTAGCTGACAGTTGCGTTGTTCTAGCAAAAACAGTGTCTTCTAATTGTAGATAAGCACGTTTTCGAGAGCGATAATACGAATAAACTAGCGACATAAACGTTAAAAGATAAATGAACTTACTGAGGGTATTCCACCACCAAGGTGCAGCTAAATGAATGCGTAACTGATGAGTGTCAGATTTTATGCCATTGGCATTTTTTACATAGGCTTCAACAATATAATCACCTGGAGCTAACTTCATTAAGTTAAATTGACGGCTTTCTTTGTTCATTGTGATCCATTCATTAAACAAACCCACGACGCGATAATAATATTGTAGATTTTGTCCTGAATAATCTAATGCTGTGTATTTAAACGATAATATATCCTGCTTATAATCTAGGTTTATTTGGCTGGTATATTCGGCATTAAGGGCAGAAATTTTTCGATCTTTGATGGGAGATATTGGGTTACCCAAGAGTGTTATTTCAGTCAGCACAATTTGAGATATTGTGGAGTTAGGAATTAAGGCTCTAGGGGAAAACTGGTTGAGGCCATTAGAACCACCAATGAAGACACGTCCTGTTGGTGATAGCTGTGCGGCGCCGACGTTAAACTCCAACGCCTGTATGCCATCTAAAAGTCCGAAATTCGTAACTTTATAGTTGTCTATTTCTACTTTCGAGAGACCGCCACTAGTGCCTATCCACATAGCGCCTTGCTTATCATCTACCGCATCCCATACCGCTTCATTCGCTAGCCCTTCTTCTTGAGTAATATGTTTAATGAGCTTTAAATCACTATCTATAATTACCATACCCTTATCTGTTGCTATCCAAATATGGCCATTAGGCCCAGGGGTTAATGAGTAAGCTATGTCGGTAGGACTGCCGTTGGTTATCGAAAAGTTTTGCAATGTGTTGTTGTGAACTTTGTACACACCGTCACCCGTAGAAGAAATCCATAATGTGTCATCAATCACGATCATATTATAAAATGATGAGGGCAATGTTTGTGAAGGCTTAAAAAATGGCGTTAGCTGACTCCAATCTTGTTCAATTTTAAAAATCCCTTGATTATTTGCTGCAACGACGAGCTCATTTTTGTATAAGACTAAGTTGGTAAAGTTCTTAGTGACATTAGGTGCTGGTGTATACAAGTGTCGAGTTTTCTGGGTATCAAAATCATATATTATTACTCCGCCGCCAAATGAGGCGAACAGAATTTTTCCTTGATGAATAATCATGGAGGAAACAAATAATAGATCTAGCTGTTTTAAGCTGGGGTAATAAAAAGAAGCTGGCTTTATGCTTTTTCCGTCAGATATATACACACCCCGTGACGTTGAAATCCACAAACGATTAGATTGATCGAATAAAAAATCCCTAAAATCTTCATTAAAGGTAGAGCTGTTTTTAAAAGTATTGTTATCAATATGGCCAAACTGACTGCTTTTTAAGTTTAAATGACTGATGCCATTATAGGCGGTACCTGCCCATAAATTATCATTTCCAATGGCAAGTAGAGATAATACATTGTCGTCTATAAGCGCATCCATTTGTTGTTTTTTCTGCTGGTAGTGCTTAATTAAATAGCCATTAAAATCGATTTTGTATAACCCTGTTTTACTTGATGCCCATAAATATCCTTGTTGAATTTCCAGCTGATTAATTCTCTTAAGCTGACCGACAGTAATGGCATTTTTCCATTGGGGGGCTTTGAAATTATCATTGATATCGTAACGTGCAATGCTGCCATCTTCATGGCTGACAAATAACCAATTTTCAAATACAGCGATTGATGTCGAATCATCCGAAGTTAGTTGCTCAATAACATGTGTTTGATGGGATTGTTTGAATAACCCCGTGGTTGTTGCCGCAAATGTTGCATGAGCTGTTTGAGTTACCGATTGCACTTTCAGAGGAGGGCTAATTGAATGTTTGAGCACATCACCAGTTTTAGGGTTTAACGCAAAAAAACCTTGATTAAAGGTCCCAACGACTACTTTATTCTTTTGGCAGGACAACTCGGATATTTTATTTGAGGGTAGTTTATTAGCTTCTTTAGTAAAGGAGGATAAGACTCCTGTGCGGTAATTATAACGGCTGATGCCTGAACGAGTACCAATCCAGAGTTGGTGAGGCCCGGAAATACATAGCGCCGTAATATAATTTCCTGCTAGTAAAGAGAAATCGGGTTGCTTGTTTGAAAATTGTTTAAATTGATAACCATCATAACGATTAAGGCCTGCTTGCGTACCAACCCAAGTGTAGCCCAATTCATCTTGCACCATAGACAAAATAGCTGGTTGACCTAATCCATGACGCTGATCCAGTGTGACAAATAAATCATTGCTCGTTATAAACTTAAAGGCAGGTGGGATTGACGCTGCATGACCACGAAGACTCAAGACAAGAAATAACAATGTGAATGATAAATATCGCACTTGACTCCCTAAGGTTATCAACCCATTAATACCCAAGCTACCTAAATTGATTGATTTCATCAAGTCGAAAGGCGTGTAAATATTAGGTATAAGATAAGAAGTTAAAACCTGCTGCATAAATATCTTATAACAACGTATCCTAGCTAGGAAATAGAAGTAAGTTCAGCATAGGAACCGTTGTCAATTAACCGATTTCGGCTGGTCATACGACAGCTGAATATATTAAGCATAGCAGTTAATTTTTGGGGAGTGATAAGCAATACAAGCGATTCTTTATAGCAAAACGAAGCATCTTTTGTTGCGAGACATCTTGGTATGTGATGTGATGTGCCATATTAAATATTTACGGTCGTAACTAAAGGTTTTAACATGAGTTTTTGTGATATTTCAAACCCCAACAATGCAATGATGCCATTTGAAGATGCGATGTCTCGCATGCTAAATAGTATTTCTCCCATTGAGGATTATGAAGACTCAAAATTAGAGGATTGTCTAGGGCGCGTGCTTGCTGTGGATATTCAATCGCCATTGAATATGCCGCCATTTGATAATTCAGCAATGGACGGTTATGCCTTGTGTGCCAATGATTTATCTACCGAATCTAGTCCAACGTTAAGACTCATTGGAACTGCTCTAGCGGGTGTTCCCTTTGAATCAGCTATAGGGGACGGTGAGTGCGTAAGAATTATGACTGGCGCTCAGCTACCGCAAGGTTGCGATAGTGTTGTAATGCAAGAGCTAGTTGCTGTTGATAACAATAACATCACTTTTAAGCAGCCCGTTACAATCGGTCAAAGTGTACGTAGATGCGGTAATGAATTTAAGCAAGGTGAGATAGTCCTCAAACGAGGAGATGTGATTAGCGCACGTCATATCGCACTGCTTGCTTCGTTAGGCCTAGCTACCGTGAAGGTTGTTAAACAGCTTACCGTTGCCATTTTTTCAACGGGTGATGAGCTAATTGCATTGGGGCAGCCGCTTCAAGCGGGTCAAATTTATGATAGCAATAGATTCGCCTTAATCGCTCAGTTAAAGAAAATGAATATTTCGGTACTTGACTACGGCGTTATAAAAGATAATCCACAGCACATTAAAGCGGCCTTTGAGAAAGCGAATCAACAAGCCGATGCCGTGATAACAAGTGGCGGCGTTTCCGTCGGGGAAGCTGATTATACAAAAGATATTTTGCAGGAACTTGGTGAAATTGATTTTTGGAAAATCGCCATGAAACCCGGAAAACCAATGGCATTTGGCCGCCTGAGTCAAAGCTTGTTTTTCGGCTTACCTGGCAATCCTGTATCTGCCATGGTTACATTTTATCAGCTGGCTAAACCTGCCTTAAAAAAACTTAGCGGCGCAGCGCCAGTTGCGCCACTAAAACTGTTAGCGACAGTGACTAATGATCTGAAAAAGAGTATTGGACGTTTAGAATTTCAACGTGGTTTTGCCTCTTCTGATGACAACGGATTGCTGTCTGTTTCAACGACACAAGAGCAAGGATCTGGTTTAGTGGGCAGTATGTGCCACGCTAATTGCTTTATTATTTTGGCCCGTGAAAGCGGCAATATAATCAAGGGCGAGCAAGTAATGATAGAGTTTTTTGATAATAACTTAATGGAATAATGCATATGATAACGCCAAAAAATATGCCATTAAGTGATTCAGAAGAGAGCCGTTATGCAAGACAGATCTCACTGCCGAGTGTGGATTTTGAAGGGCAAGAGAAACTCAAAGCTAGCCGCGTCGCAATTATTGGTTTAGGTGGGTTAGGATGCAGCGCGGCTCAGTATTTGGCAGCCAGCGGAATTGGTCATCTTACTCTAATTGATTTTGATGACGTGGAAGTCTCAAACCTTCAACGCCAAGTACTTCATCAAACGGCTGATGTAGGCATTAACAAAGCGCAATCTGCGGCGCAGTTATTACAACTTAATAATCCTGAAATCACAATTGAAATACTCAATTATAAGCTCGATGAACAGGGGATAAATTCATTATGTAATGAACATGATGTGATTGTTGATTGCTGTGATAACTTGGCCACTAGGCAGCAACTCAATCGTCAATGTTATAAGACAAAAACACCATTAGTTTCAGGTGCTGCAATTAGACTTGAAGGGCTAGTTACCGCTTTTAACTATGCCGATAATACTCCTTGTTATCATTGTTTTAGTCAACTATTTGGAGAGCAACAACTGTCTTGCGTTGAAGCTGGCGTATTATCACCTACCGTGGGAATTATTGGTTCGATTGAGGCCTGTGAGACCATTAAGCTGTTATTAAATATTGGGCAACCACTAGTTGGGCGCGTATTAATAGCTGACTTTAACTATATGAACTTTAGAGAAATGAAATTATCTGTGTCTAAAAATTGCCCTGTCTGTCGAAGTCATAATTAATCCTCCCATTTTTAATTACTCTACTAAACTTAAGCGAAGTAGTTAATTAGGTGTCACCTCTATCAATGGAGCGCATCAAATAGGATATTTATGAGCCAGACGTATTACAGTAGCATTGCTCACACATTTCAAGAATTTTCAGTTACTTATAACAATCGATTGTTTAATCATTTACCAATAACAATTGCCTCCTTAGAAAAATTAGGCGCATCTGAGCAACAACTTATCAGTTTTAATGAATATTATTGTCAGCGCCTAGTCCCTTGCGATGAAACATTGGTTGATGAGGATAATGAGCTATCTGAATTTGAACATCAACAAGCTATATATTTAGCGCAGCTCAATGATATGGGCATAGAAAAGACGCTTCAAACAGTGTTACCCATGTTAATTAATGGTATTGGAGCCGGTAATTTCTACGCGCTAAATCGGTTAGCTACAGGTATAGAACAGAAAAACATTCAAGAGATAGCTGCGGCTTTAGCACTCTGGAATATACTTCATTTGGCATTAGGTGAACTGGGAGAGCAAAGCTTAAAACGGCCAACAAGTTTATTACGCCACATCAGCAAAAAAATTGGCAATATACGCTTTAGTGCAGGTAATACGACTGATCGCATGCATAGTGTTATTACCTTGATTGATTTCCAACAAACTCCCCATCAGCCTCAATATATTGATTTTATAAGTATTGCGAATGCGGCCGCCACTATCTATAAAATGAGTGGTGATTTTACGATGTTGCATAGCGTTACAGCTTGCTGGTCTTTAAAGATTGTTCTTCCTTTTGTTAACGATGACGTTCTTGCGCTGCGCTACTTTTGGCAGGCTATTGTAGTTGCTTACTTGAGTGCTGGAAGCCCAGCAATGACCTTTGTCGACAAGATATTATTGTCACCTTGGCCGCAAATAATTGATTTTTGTTGTCAATCAAACAATGAGCACTTAATTGACTTATGCGGCGGCTGCTACCATTTATATCAGGAGACCGAGCTCGAAATATATCAACAGATAGCTTCTCGTTATGTGGCGGTTTATTCGGAATCAACCTTTGGTAATGACTGATGAGCCAGACGCTTACGTTCGACAATACGGCGAATAACAGGCGTTAATATCAGCTCCATAGCAAGCTTCATTTTTCCACCCGGCACCACTAAGGTATTAACACGAGACATGAACGAACCCTCAATCATTTGCAGATAATAAGGGAAATCAGTAGATTCTACGCCCCTAAAGCGTATTACAACGAAGCTTTCATCAAGGCTAGGAATGTCTTTAGCACTAAAGGGATTTGAGGTATCTACGGTCGGGACACGCTGGAAATTGATATGCGTTCGAGAAAATTGCGGCGTAATGTGATTAATATAATCATCCATACTTCGCACAATCGAATCCATTACTTTTTCACGACTATGACCTCTATCATGAGTATCTCTAATTATCTTTTGAATCCACTCTAAATTTACAATAGGCACCATACCTATGAGTAAATCTACATGTTGTGCCACATCATGTTCATCGGTGACAGCTCCACCATGTAACCCTTCATAAAAAACAATATCACTGTCTTCGGGTAAATCTTGAAATGGGGTAAAAGTGCCTGGCATTTGATTAAATGGAACAGCTTCATCAAAAGTATGGAGATAACGGCGAATTTTTCCTTGGCCAGTTTCACCATAGGTTTTAAAAAATGATTCTAATAAAGCAAAGTCATTAGCCTCGGGTCCGAAATACGATAAACTTTTATTATCTTCTTTACTTTTTCTAATCGCTAAATCCATTTCAGGGCGAGTATAGCGATGAAAACTATCACCCTCAGTATAAGCCACATTAACTTTTAGCTTCCTGAAAATGTGCTTAAACGCCGTGGTTGACGTCGAAGTCCCCGCACCAGATGAACCTGTAATGGCAATAATCGGATGTAGTTCAGACATAAATGTTACCTAAATGTTAAGTGGACGCACAGTTAACCAATAATTACGTGGTAGGTCAAATGACAATGATCGATTGGGTTTACTCAGCTTGAAATTGAGATTTAGGTAATAAGTTAACAGACTCATGAACTTCAGAATATGCCAATACAATATCACCACGCTCTAATTGGCTTTTCAATTGCTGTATTTGAGTCTCAAGGGGAATTTCATGTTCACCATAATTTGTGCCTTCACGGTAAATATGTTCTTTGAGCAAGTTATCTAAAGTTTCAACGGTTAGCGATTGGTAAGGTATTAACATGTGCTATATATCTTCTTAAAAAATTCTGCGATACGTTGTTCAACATAAAAATGCGGGCGCCATGGTAATTTCCCGCCAATAAATCCGACATGACCACCTTTGTTACACAGCTCATATTCAATTTTCGTTGATAATTGATCGGGCTCAGGGATCACAGCCTGTGTCATGAAAGGATCGTCTTTAGCATGTAATATTAAACTAGGCACTGTGATGTGTTGTAAATATTGCATCGCACTACATTTTTGATAATAGTCATCTGCATTCTCAAAGCCATGTAACGGGGCTGTAACCTGTTGATCAAAAGATTTAAAGGTTGTAATGCCTTCGAGCCCATTTTCACAACGTAAGTGTTGTGCAAGTTCAGGCATTAAATCGAGCTTACGTTGTAAGTTTCGTTTCATCCGAGACAATAAGTGATGCTGATAAACCCGAGAAAACCCTGATTTTAGTCTTACTTCACACGCTGATAAATCTAACGGTGGGGAAATTGCCGCAGCACCTTCTAATAATGAATTTTCTTTATACTTACCCAAATATTTAAGCAGCATATTGCCACCTAAACTATAACCAGCAGCAAAGAGTTTAGCCTTAGGGAATCGTTCTCTAAGGTGCTCCAGCAGGTAGCGTGGATCTTCGGTTTCGCCTGAATGATAAGCACGGGGCAGGCGATTAGGAACACCTGAACACCCCCTAAAATGCATCATTACACCTGGCCAATCATGATCTTTTAATGATTTTAACAACCGGTATGCATAATGGCTTTTAAGTGAGCCTTCTAAGCCGTGAAAAAGCACTAACAAAGGACCATTGTAATGTTCACTTAATTGCTTAGTCCAAACTAAGTCTACGAAATCACCATCATCAAGTTCCAAACGCTCTTCACTGCCCAAAGGCTTGCGACGATTTGTAAGTAAATCAGCAAATATGGTTTGCACGTGTGGGTTGCGGGCCCACCAAGCAGGCTTAAATTGACTAGGTTTATACATCGTATCGTAGATTTAGACTCTAAGTTTAATGGGTTCAATATAACAAAAATTTACCGACGTTAAAATCAGCATCAAGTAATATTACATTGATAAAAAGTGTTTTCTTGATCTGTTAAAGCATTTAGCTGTGTTGTGACCCAGTCTTTATCTTGTGGGTAAGTTAATCCGAACCACTGGGAATCACTCACTAATACACTAATAGTTTGATGAGTTAATGATTGTTCAATCGCATCCGGTAATTGGCATTCATTGGACGTTGAAAAGTTTAGGAAAAAGGATTGAATGTGTCTAGATAGTACATCAAATATTGATGGAGTTAATAGCCAAAAATTCATTGAAACTAACTGGTTAGCTGCCAATTCTATGGAACTCGTATCTAACTCGCCTTTAATTTTTTCATCAACTAACGAAATATTATAACACTCGTTAATAGAGACCAGATGTTGCTGCGCATTAACCTCACATAACCCACGGTTGACGCCGCCAAAATTAGATAACGTATTGGCCACTTCATATGCAACAACGCCCCAGTTTTTGCTGTTGTCTTCGCAATGTGATTGGGCCGTGATAAAGGCACTAGCGCCATAATAGTCATCACCGTTAGTGACAACAAAGGGCCCTTTGAGTAAATGGCGACAACACCATAATGCGTGAGCAGTGCCGAGTGGTTTTTGACGTTCTATCGTTATAGGGCAATTGTCTGGTAGGTTATTGAGTTCTTGAAAAGCGTATTCAATTGTTAAATCAGCTGAAAATTTCTGATTAAATTGTTGCTCAAACAATGATTGAGCATTAGGCGCGATAATAAGTACAATATGACGGCAACCTGCTTGATACGCATTGAACATATTTAGCTCAAGCAGGGTCGTGTTATTAGGGCCAAATCCCGCGAGGGGTTTATTGCCGCCAAAACGAGAACCTAACCCA
>Ga0105354_1001162_pt1 | contig 16266 bp, 17 predicted proteins | sample GOMGulsemesocosm_FD_83658 | JGI IMG/M metagenome (GOLD analysis project Ga0105354, IMG submission 83658) | Methane-oxidizing microbial communities from mesocosms in the Gulf of Mexico - GOM9B Gulf of Mexico | ecosystem: Environmental > Aquatic > Marine > Cold seeps | place: USA: Gulf of America...
AAGCGCGCAGGGTTAGCACGTGCAGTAATCATGGATCCTAAATTACTCTTTTTTGATGAGCCATCAGCTGGGCTTGATCCTGTCACAGCAGTAGAGCTTGATGAATTAATACTTAAACTGCGCGATGCTATGAATATGACCATCATCGTTGTCACTCATGAGTTAGAAAGTGCGTTTAAAATAGCAGACAGAATCACAGTGTTATTTGATGGCGAAATAGCGATCACTGGTACGGTAGATGAAATAAAAAACAGCAAAGATGTACGAATTCAGAACATGATTAATCGCCGAGCAAGAGATGAACATCTCGATGCTGACGAATATATCAAACGTCTAACTACGGGGAAAAATTAACATGTTGACCGTATTTATGACGAAAGTTAAAGCTAAAGTTGAGCACCTTGGTGATTCTGGGGGAGATATTGTGGAATCGTCAGGTAGATTAGGCGTTTTTATTTTCAATACCTTATCAAGATTATGGATGTACCGTTTCCCGTTAGAGGAAACAATCAAGCAACTTCTGTTCATTGGCGCTAGAACGGTACCGCTGATTTTAATATCAGGACTGTTTACTGGGATGGTTGTGGCACTTCAGTTTTACGATACATTGATCCGTTTTGGTTCAGTTGATCTGTTAGGTGCAGCTGTTGCTATGAGTTTAATTCGAGAGCTAGGACCCGTGATGGCAGCACTCATGGTTATTGCTCGGGTCGGATCTGCTACCTGTGCTGAAATAGGCATTATGCGTAATGAACAGCAGTTTGATGCGCTTGATTGTATGGCTATCGACAGTTATCACTATGTCATGTTACCAAGGTTACTCGCAGCAATAGTTTCAGTACCCTTATTAACCGCGATGTTTGACACTTTTGGTATCGGTGGTGGCTATATTGTCGGTGTCTTAATACATGGTGTTAGTGATGGCGCTTTTTTAGTGGGTATGGCTGACACTATCGTTTGGAATGATGTTTGGATGGGGATAGTTAAGTCATTTCTATTTGGTTTAGTCATCATGTCTGTTTGTTTGTCGAAAGGTTTTTATTTACACATTGAGCAAAAACAATCTGGTGCTGTTGGGGTGAGTCAGGCAACAACACAAGCCGTAGTACTCAGTGCTGTATTAATGTTATTTGTTGATTACATTGTTAGCTCGTTAATGTTGTGAGCTTAGGAATTATATTATGAAAAAAATGAACGTGAATTTTATTGTAGGTCTCTTTATGTTATTTGGTATGGCTACAATGGCATATCTTTCGGTAACCATTGCTGGGGTTTCTGGTTATTCTGATGACAGTTATCAGTTAGTCGCAAAATTTGACAGTAGTTCTGGCTTGAAAGAGGGCGCTTTTATTGAGATTGCTGGCGTTAAAGCGGGTAAAGTAACGAGTATTGAACTCGATAAAGAAAGCTTTGAATCGGTCGCTATTTTTGTTTTTGATAGTGGTGTTATCTTAGCTGAAGATACGATTGCTTCTATAAGAACCTCTGGAATTATTGGCGATAAATTTGTAAAAATTTCTCCAGGTGCATCAGACGATATATTAAAGTCAGGTGATGAGATCATTGAAACAGAATCATCAATTAGTATTGAAGAATTAGTCAGCAAATACATTTTTAGTTCCGATAGCGATAACGAGTAAAAACCATGAAAAATAAATTAATAGCCTTATTAGCGATATGTACTTTTAGTTCTTTTGCTTCAATAGCTGAAACAGGCACACCCACTTCATCATTAACCGAAGCGGTTAATCTTTTTGTTAGCGTTGCGAGTAATAAAGAATTATCACTTGAAGAAAAAAAAGTCAGTATTACAGGGATAGTTAAAAATAAAATGGATTTACCTGTAATATCAAAGCGGGTTGTTTCGCGATACTGGAAGAAGGCGAACAAAGAAGACAAAAAAGAATTTATTGCACTGTTTACTCAGGTGATTGTGAATACATACGCTTCATTGTTAAATCAGTACAATAATGAAGAAGTCGAATACTTAAAAGAAGAAATTAAAAAAGGTAAATATGCCAAAGTTAATACCAATATTGTATTAGCAGATAAAAAAATCCCAGTAAATTACAAACTCCTGCTGAGAAATGACCAATGGCGTATTTACGACTTTTCTGCTGAAGGCGTATCTCTGATCAGTACTTATACAAATGATTATAAGGCTACGTTAAAGCGTAGCGGTTTAGCAGGTTTAAATGAAATATTGAAAAAGAAAGTTGCCTCTAAGCCTTCTTAAATATTAATAGCTAATTATCACCCATAAGGAAGATGGTATTGACAGACCTAACTAAGTTAAGTCAAATTGAAGGTTTCCCTAATTCATTGGCTTTTCTACAAAGCATCCTTTCTACAGAGTTAGGTGATTGTACTATTGCGGTGATAAATAGTTTAAATTTGGACAATAAATATTTCCAAATTTCTAATTATTGCCATCCTAACAGCCAACCAATATATAAAGTGGCCGAAATTCTGAAACGTTCCAATGAGCAGCGTATCTTTTTTGGTGAATTTATTGAGCAATGGCAAAAAATGTCTTTCCCGATTCATATTTACAAAAAAGACTGTGCCGAGTTATTTCAAGATGACTTAGCATCCTATGACGGTGTATTAGTTTTACCTATTTTACTTGATGCTAAAGTTGAACGTTGGGTGTTAATTTTAGAGGCCGAAAATGACAGTCATAGTCTTGATTTATCGAAATTAAACTTGTTAATAAATTTTGCCGTGCTGAGCATCGCTCGTGCGGAAGAAAAGAAAAAATTACAAGAAATTACTAATTGGCGAGAACAAGAGTTAAGTGAAATTTCTCGCCTACAGCATTTATTATTACCAGAAGAAAACTTATCAATTCCTGGAATAGAATTGGCATTTAAATTTAAGGTTTATAAAGAAGCGGGTGGTGACTACTTCGATATTACGAGTCTATCAAAAGAAAAATCTGAAAGTGAAGCACATAAATTTGCTGTAATGATTGCTGATGTTACTGGGCACGGACCCAGCGCTGCTGTCGAGGCTGCGATGCTGGACGCCATTTTACGTACCTATAAACCTGAAGGGGATAAACCACAGCCAGCGCAAGTCATCGAGTATGTTAATACCCATTTCTTTACTCGTAAAAATCGGGGGAAGTTTATCACAGCGATAGCCATGGCTTACGATCCTGATGCTAAAACCTTATGTTATTCTTGTGCAGGTCACCCTTATGGTTTTATCAAACGAGGTGATACCTTGATAAGACTTGATCAAGGTAAAGATATACCTATCGGGGTGTTAAAAGAATATGAATGGAGTAATCATGAAGTTGAGGTATTGCATCATGACATTATCTTTCTTTATACCGATGTAGTACTTGAAACTAGAAATACAAAAAAAGAAGAATTCGGTTTTGAGCGCTTAGAAAAAGCATTAATCGATGCAGAAGCTTGTCCACATTGCTTGGTTGATGATGTGGCAGTTGCATTAACGGATTTCAACGAAAGTGACGAGTTGTGTGACGATTTAACCTTGTGTGCCATTCAAGTGTTTCAATAAGATCTGTATTAGTTGCAACTTTATTATTAGTTGCAACTTTATTATTAGATGCTCTAATGTCTGGATATGACCTTTTTAAGTGAAAATTCATTGACGAACTTTCACTTTTTTCGTTCGAAATCAATCATATTATCTATCTTTTCACATCTTGAATTGAATCGAATAACGTAAATACTTTATCTAATTGTGTTAATTCTAACATCTTCATCGGTAAGTTATTGGCGCCAACGATAGCAAGCTTTAACCCAGAAGCTGTTGTAATATTAAGGCTTTCAATGAGTGTTGCGATACCTGAACTATCGATATAATTTAATTTTGTAAAGTCTAAGAGAATCGATTTCTGATTTGATATAACGTTTAATAAATCCCTTTTCATCAACGCAGAATTGTTGATGTTGATTTCTCCTACTAAATGAAAAATTTCATATTGGAGATGTTGTGTGTTGTTTGTCGCCTTTGCAAATTCAATTGAATTAGCTTTGTGAAATATTGAAAGCATTCTGAATGTTATACGTGAAAACAGTTGCAATGATTTTTCAATTAACGCCACTTCTGTATAGCTAGATATTGAAACTCCGTTTATAGGTTTTAGTTGCTGTAGCATTCCAATATTTCCTTAATAATAACTGTTTGGGAGAAATGATATATTAAGGGAATGTTTATGTACTGACTACACCACTTTTGTACGGTAAATGTTTTGTTTTGTAGGTAAATGTAATTCTTTGTATGTATGTCACTTTTATGGCTCTCCATGCCAATACCGTGACATAAATCTTCTGCTTGTCGGTATTATAAATACCTGTTTAAGTAGCCATTGACTATTTTACCTACCTTGCGTAAGGTAGGTTGATGAAAAATGATAAATCAATAGATAACTTAACCCGAACAGCATTATTAGATGAGGCCACTCATATGCTGCAAACAGGGTCATTTGGACGACTTTCTTTTCAGTTATTAGCGAATAAAGTGGGTATAAAAAAGGGCAGTGTCTATTATCATTTTCCTTCAAAAAACTTACTAGCCGTGGCCATTTTAGATCGCGTAACAGTACAGCTAGAAGATTACTTTATGCTTTGCGAAAACGGAACCCCGACAGTTCAACTCAAGCACTATATCCAAGTATTTTCCAAGTACATTCAACCTATGGATAAACTTTGCCCCGGAGCTAGTTTTATAACGACTTGGCAGCATGAATGTTCTGATGTTCGAAATGCATTACACAATCTTTATCAAGTACATTTACAACATCTAGAAAAAATTATTCGTCAAGGCAGAGAGTTAGGTACATTTAAACAATTACTTTCTCATGCTCAACTCGCAAGTGTCATATTCTCATTATTACAAGGTGCACTTTTAAGTGCACGAGCTAGCCAATCAACTTTTGCTATTAACGCATGCGAAGCTGTTATTTCTGAGCTTCTGATCCAATAAGCTGTAATATCATATTAAGGAGTTATTTATGAATGTAGGATTTTTATTATTTCGAACATATATGCGAATACTTAATACTATTCTTCCATCACGTGCGGTAAATAAAGCGATAAATATTTTCTTTTCACCCAAAAAACATACGCCAAAAGAATGGGAAGTCGAGGCCGAACAAAAAGGGGAGCGAATATGGATAGATGAAGATCTGAGTTGTATCGTTTGGGGAGAAGGAAAACCGGTTTTACTTATGCATGGCTGGGAAGGCAGAGCTACTCAAATGTCGGTTTTTATTCCTTACTTATCTGATAAGTACAAGCTTATTGCTCTAGACGCCCCTGCCCATGGTGTAAGTAAAGGTAAAACATCTAATCCTCATGAGTTTATTAAGGCTATTTTTAAAGCTCAAGAAAAGTTTGGTGAATTTTCCGCGATTGTAGGACATTCTATGGGCGGCGGATGTTCGGTTTATAGCGCACTTGAAGGGCTAAAAGTTGACAGGGTTGTGTCTATTTCCGGTCCTGCATATTTCAGGGATGTCGTGTCATTATTTGGACAGTTTATTGGATTAAGCCGTCGTACCCATCAAAAATTTTTAAATAGAGTAGAGCATCAAGTAGAATTGTCATTTGAGCAACTTGACTTAGCTAAACGCATCAGTCCAACTAAAGAATCAATTATGATTATTCATGATGTTGACGATAAAGAAATTCCTTATAATCAAGCATTAAAGTATGAAAAAATACTAGGTAAAGATAATGTAATGAAAACGACTGGCTTAGGTCATAGACAAATAATGCGAGATAAAAAAGTATTACAAACAATTGCCGATTTTATTGATAGTTAAAGTATTAAATTATTATTGATAACCTTAATAATCTAATAATTCCCTCATTTCCATTTGTTGTAGTTTATTTACAAACCATGCAAGCGCTTTACCTTTATTGTTTTTCCCCCAAGCAATATATAAATCATGTTGTCTACTTTCATGATCTTTTAATGGTAAGGCAATGAGCTCTTTAGAATTTAACTCTTTGGTAATGCGATGAATAGGTAGATAGCCAACACCTATTCCTTGGCAGTGGGCTTCTATTTTCTTATCAATACTCGGTACTGTGATACGCGCCTGCCCATCAAGTAAACCCGCAGAACGTGTGGGTAGGTCACGAGAACTATCGGCAACGACAATAGAAGGATACTTTTTTATCATTGCATCGGTAAGGGGTTTATGTTCTAGACATAGGGGATGATTTTCTTTAACAGCAAATATAAAGTCAATAGTGTCAATTTTTTTTGCGGTAAAATTACTTCCTGAAATATCACCATCTGCACCTATCATCAGATCACAACGGCCACTATTTAGCGCATCCCATGTACCACCAAAAACCTCTTCGGTTAAGCGGATATCAATCCAAGGATACTCTTCATGAAAAAGGGCAATGAGTGAATAGAGAGGTTTGAATTTTAAAATAGAATCTATGCAAATTCTTAACTCCAATTCCCAGCCACTTGCAGACTGTTTTGCCATATGAGTAAGTTCATCAGTGGCGTTTAAGATCAGCCGTCCTTGCTCAACAATCATTTTTCCCACTGGTGTTAATTCAGCTTTACGTTTACTGCGATCGAACAGTTGAATAGCTAAGTCTTCTTCGAGTTTATTAATAGTGTAAGAAATTGCCGATGGCACGCGAAATAGTTCTTCAGCGGCAGCAGCAAAACTTTTTTTACGTTCAATGGCATCAAGAACTTTCAATGCGTCAAGGGTTATTGGTGAAATCATTACTTCAAATATATTGAACTAATAGTTCAATTATTACCGTTATTAATTGTATATGTCTTTAAATATAATAGCTTCAACAATCAAATACAATGAATATTAAGGAGTGAGGTTATGTCAAACTTAAACAAAATACTTTCAACAAACGCGGGTTTCGATACTTTAGCACTTAGGATCCCAGCCGCTATTATTTTCATCGCGCATGGAGCCCAAAAACTCTTTGCATGGTTTGGTGGTTATGGTTTAGAAGGAACGGGTCAATGGATGGCATCCATTGGCCTTGAACCTGGCTATCAAATGGCATTAATGGCGGGCAGTGCAGAGTTCTTCGGTGGTATTGCATTATTAATGGGCTTAATGGTTCGTCCTGTAGCGTTAATGCTTGCGGTTACTATGTTGGTGGCTATTTATAGTGTGCACTTTGTTAATGGCTTATTTATGAGTGCCAACGGTTATGAGTTTGCATTGGCCTTATTCGCTATATCAGTTTCATTAGTGATTAGCGGAGCAGGTAAGTTTTCTGTGGATAACCAACTAAAGAAAAAACTATCATAATTAAAAAGAATGCAGTAGAGAAAATCAACATGACTAAAGTAAAAAGTAATTGGAAAAGCAGTATTAAAGACGGTGAATATCGTCGTAAAGATTCTCAATTTAGAAACTGGATCACCGCTGATGGTAGTGCGGGGCCTACGGGAAACTTCGGATTTAACGCAGAAGCTGGACGGTATCACCTTTATGTCTCATTAGCGTGTCCATGGGCCCATCGTACCTTGATTTTTCGTCAACTTAAGGGGCTGGAAAGTATGATCTCGGTAAGTGTGGTTCATCCTGATATGTTAAAAAATGGTTGGAGCTTTGAGCATAATGAAATATCTGCAGAACTCTATGGCACCACAGGCGATAAGCTCTACTCAAGTGAGTTTATGTTTGAAAGATATTTTGAGAAAGCTGCCGACTACACAGGAGCTGTTACCGTTCCTGTACTGTGGGACAAAAAACTAAAAGTTATTGTGAATAATGAATCGTCAGAAATTATTCGTATGTTTAATGCTGCTTTTAATGAGTTAACGGGTAATGACTTGGATTTTTATCCTAGGCACTTAAAAGCAGAAATAGATGAAGTGAATGAATTGGTTTATCACAAGATTAACAACGGTGTTTATAAGGCTGGTTTTGCCAGTACACAAGACGCTTATAACGAAAATGTTCATAACTTATTTGTTGCTTTACAGCAACTTGATAACAAACTTGCCAAACAACGTTATTTAACAGGTAGCAAGTTGACTGAAGCTGACTGGCGTTTGTGGACAACGTTGGTTCGTTTTGACTCAGTTTATCATACGCATTTTAAATGTAATCTACAGTTGGTTAAAGAATACAACAATCTTTACCATTACATGTTGGAATTGTATCAAATGCCTAACATGGCAAAAACTGTAAACATGGCGCATATAAAACGCCATTATTATGCGAGTCATCAGTCGATTAACACCTATGGCATTGTTCCTATGGGTCATAACCAAGATTGGTCAGTGCCTCATCACCGTGAGTTAATGGGTGAATAATTCAAGTTATTTAGGAGAAGAAAATGATAGTACTAAATATATTTAATTCAAAACCGACTCAAGACGGTGCTGGTGTGAAAATTTCACGTATTGCTGACTTTACCGGTAAGTACTTTGACCCATATTTAATGTTTGATGAATTAAAGTCTGATAAAAAAAGTGATTTTATCGGCGGTTTTCCAGCTCACCCACATCGTGGTATTGAGACATTCACCTATATGATCAAAGGAAGCTTTGAACACCAAGATCAACTGGGCAACAAAGCGATGATAACCCCAGGTAATGTGCAATGGATGAGTACAGGTTATGGCGTAGTTCATTCTGAAATGCCCATGGTCGATGAAGATGAAAGTATGCATGGTTTTCAAATTTGGTTGAACATGCCAGCAAAAGACAAGTTACGTCCAGCGCGCTACCAAGACTCTACTAATTTACCTGTGTTAACGAATGAAACAGGCGCAAGCTTAAAGTTATTAGCCGGACATTGGACGTTTGGTGGTAATACAGAATCATCGTCATTAACGGGATTGACAGCTAAAGGTGCACTTGCCGATATCACTCTGGTTAAAAACGCTAAAGCAGAGTTTGATTTGTCTGAAGCCGAGCAAGTATTAGTTTACGTACATACAGGAAGCTTTGCTTCTCCTCGTTTAAAGGCAGGACAAATGGCTATTGTTGATGCTAAACAAGCAATATCTATTACAGCTGATGAAAATGGTGCGGGAGCATTGATTTTAGTTGGCAATAGAATTAACGAAAAAATTGCTCACATGGGACCTTTTGTGATGAATACTGAAGCAGAGCTTCATCAAGCGATAACAGATTATCAATTGGGCAGGTTTGGCAAAATAACCTAGCTATTCAACAAGGCACGGAGTAAAAAATAGAAATATATCGAGTGCTAACTACTTTAAAGTGAATATTTGAAGTAGTTAGCTGCTGATATTTCAAAGGTTAACGCTTGGACAACGCTAACATTAGGTAATGGTAAATAGAGTTTGTTATTTACTCTCTTAAAAAATGGTTAATTTGTTTATTTAACCAAGCTGAATCGTCGAACATTATAAAATGACGCGCCTAAGTATTCATGACTAATTGCGCTTTGTACAAGTTTTTTCTTCGCAAATGATCGTCTTGCTCAGAAAATCCACCTGAAGTGCCAAGCAATAATATTGTTGCTCTTTATCGACTTTATGGCGGGTCGTAAATCGCGACTATAACAGGCTATAGATAGCTTCGCTAACCATTCCAGGATCCGAAGTACTCGCCATATCAATAATTATTTGTTTAGACATCATCAGATGTCGCTTGAATATGTAAGCCATATTTAGTTTGAGCAACCAATAACTCAGAGCTCATTTTTTCATAAGATTGGCTTATCATCGAACGGGGGGTAACAATGAGTATTAAAGGAAGTTGTTTGTTTCAAAAGTGAAGTATGGAATGTATTATATTCAGGAAAAAATGTAAAAATGTAAAAAAGTAAAAAAGTAAAAAAGTAAAAAAGTAAAAAAGTAAAAAGACTGTAGCTCATCTACAGTCTTCATCACCAATCTTCATTTAAGGTTTTATAATCACCCCTTGATCTGGAGACATTCTGCCATTGCATACTTTTTTGTATGTTTCAGGCATTGACGTCAATCCGTTGAGGTGAGTGAAGTTTAACCAGTTTGCACTATGTTCTGCACTGTTTGTCATAAAGTCCATTGAGTGACTTTCAAACACTTTAGGTCCCCATTCAGCAACACGCTTTTGAATATGCCCTGGCGCAAAAAACATTTCACTTGAGGTGTTTTTAAAAGGAGACTCTGCTTGTGCTTCGTCCCAATGCGTTAAACCTACTTGAATACAGTGTTGTAAATTACCATTAAGATGTTCATCTATTTTTCGTAATTGTTGGGTATTACCTGACATATCTACAATCACGGTTTTTATGTTTTTATTGATTTTTTCAATGTCGTTATAAGAAATTACTTGTTGATAAACTCCAAGTTTATTAACAAATTCAGTATTATTATTGCTTGTCATGCCAATGACAAGCGGTGCAGTTTCATCTTCGTTCAATCCATAAGCTAAACCAATACTCGTTTTACTGGAGGCACTAATAATAATAACTTGCTCTGCCTCAAACCAATGATTATCTTTGAGGTAATCCCATAAACAATATGAAGTAATATGAAGCGGAAAGAGCAACATACGCTGATCGTCGAAATTTGGATTATAACCAGACTCGTTAGATACTCTTCGATAAACATTGTAGCCGGGTGGGAGTAATTTACGGTGTTCACTACCATCGATAAGTCGTTGCGACTTAATATTCGATGCTTGTATTTTTAATAGCGATGCAGGCGGAAAATATCCAAAGAGCTTTTCACCTACCGAGATTTCATCACTGTTTGAAACAACTACATTAGCGAATCCCCAAACAGGAATTATACCCCATTGCTCATCGTCATTATCAGACGCGGGGAAAAACTGCCAATAACCGAGTTTGTCACCTAAAACGGCGTAGGTAATATTATTCGCCGTTAATGCAAAATTTTCAATCTCAACAATAATTTCATTAGTCTCTAACGGTGTATTTACCGTGAGATTAGGATTATTGACTATTCTTGTTTGTGTAAAGTCAGTTTTTTTCACTTGAAATTCAGGCATTATTTTATTCCTTATTCGCTGCTTTAACAGAGGGGGGTAATGTTGATATTAACCGGGTTAAATTGCCCATTCCTTGAGGAATATTACCGCGTAGACGTTGTAGAACAGCTTGTTTGGCTGAGTCTTCTTTTGATATGTCGGTAACCATTTTACTAAAACCGTCTAGTCGGTTGAAATAAAGCCACTTGAGTAATGATTTGTCTTGAGACCAAATATATTGATTTCGCATGTTTGCAGCGGTTACGGTTAACCAGTCGTTTGCATTATTTGGCGCAGGTACAATTTGAGTCAAGGAATTTTTTTGTTCATCGTTCTGATACTCTGCCTCAATGTGGGCAATGAGTGCTGCGCTAAATACCGGTTGAATGATGCGGATCATTTGTAGAGTAATCACATTACCATCAAATACAGGTAACGGTTTAAATTCACGTATTGCACTGGCAGAACAGTCAATAAACAAAGTATTGTTTGGTGTAGTTATTTCACCTTTTTCAAAGGCAATATCATTTTTCGTGATATGAGTCACACGTCCTTTACGTACAACGTTTTTAATCCGTCTTAGTTGCGCAAGTTCTAGCTCTGAAATTGTAGCCCCGTGATACATTTCAGGCTTCACATTTTTATCAATTCGAATTAGTACACCTGCGTTCTCTAATCTTTCAAATAAATTATCTATGTCTGAAGCGTTGGCCATTGCTTCCATTTGAGCTGCTTGTGCTTCAATACTATCAAAGAAAAATTCTTCTGTTGATTGTGTATTTCGTCTGTCCAACAACCAGGCATCACGAGGCATTATCCAGATGATCTTATCTGGGTCAACTTGATTGTCTAGCAGCCAAATGCAGGCGTCTATACCTGTTTTACCGCCGCCAATGACAACATATTGCGAGTGGGGCGCTTTAATAGTAGGCAGGTTATTTAATGGAATAAAATTAACATCATTAGCTATTGAGAAATTTGGAGTATGCGTAGATGGCACTGACGTTTTTAAATAGGTCGCATCAACAGTTCGTTTATTGACATTAACTTCAAATGTTTCACCACTGGTCATTGAAGTAAACTTATTATCACCTAAATATTCACACATAGGATAATAAGACACTCGGCCTGAGTTCAAAAACTTATGGTTCATGACATTATCAAAATATGCACTTACTTCAGCACCACTTGCTAGTTCACCTAGTCCTTTATTCAAACCAACTTCGTCCTTAAAGCCTTTACTTAACTCAGTTGAGCTTACGCCGTAGAAGTTTGATGGTTGATGAAGCGTTACAAAGGGATAAGCGTTATTCCAATGTCCTCCTGGTTTATGATGCATATCGACAATAATTATATTAGCATCAGTTTCACTCAATAAAACGTCAACAAATGCCATACCCATAGCACCGCTTCCAACAACCAGATAATCAGTTTTCAACTTTTGAACCGCCACAAATCTCTCTCCATAAATGTAAATTATCAACGATGCGTTATGTGATTTTTATTATTAAGTTTACTGAGTAAAAAATTATACTCTTTAAGTAATTTTTTATAACGACAATATAACGCTGTTATTTTACACGATATAACACCGTTATATTTTGTCAAGATCATTTTGAAATAATGTGGTAAATTAAGCTTATTGATTATGTAGATTTTTAATAAAAGAAACCTGAATGAATAAGACTAAAGAAAAAATTCTGACCGCAGCATCACAGTTATTTCTTAACGGGGGATTATCAGCATTAAGCGTTCGTGCAATAGCGCGTGAAGCTAATTTATCGACGATAGGTATTTATAGCTATTTTGAAGGTAAACAAGGGATTTTAGATGCACTCTATATTGAAGGTTTTGAACAAGTATTGGCCGCCAGTCAGGTCTCGATTGATCTTAAGCACCCTAAATTAGGCGTTTTAGCTGCCGCCAAAGGTTATATTAAAACAGCTCAGCTATATCGAGGACATTACCGATTGATTTTTGGTGAAAGTGATAGTGGCTATAAACCTTCTGAACTCGCACAAGAAGCTGCCAAGAAAGCTTTTATTCATATAACCCATGTTATTGCAACGCTACTTCCAGATGATGCAAACTATGAAAGTCGGCGAGAAGCGGCACTACAAATATGGGCTTTAATTCATGGTTATATTAGTTTACAACATCATGCTATTGCCGATGTCATTGAAGCAGGTGCTTGGGAAAAAATGATCCTAGACGCTGTAAGTTTACAAATAGATGCATTACAAAGTAAGTACGAATAACATTCGTTTTTTCAATAAGAGCAGTAAAATTTTTTGAATAAGCTCATTTATGTTACACGTTAAAAAACCAGTGAATTAATAGCAGAGGTTGTAGATATTCTATTTACTTCCTATCGAGACCATTTACGTTTTTTGATAGGATATTTCACAAGACTAATTTTTTTTTGAGAAATAACTTACTTTAAAATAGGCTTCGGTTTAAATCTTCCATATTTGATAAAATCATTTTACTTTTCGACTTGGTATATCATTGCAAAGTACGCATTCTATGCCTTTACGAGAATAATAAAGTCTCGTGCCAATAAATACAGACGTTGCTAACAATGACCATGTGATAGCGAAGATGATCGACTCTTTAATTGAATGCTGCTTTAATAATTCTATAATGAATAGCACGATTAATATTACAACAAAAAGGCAAAGTCCTCTTTTAATCCAAAATTTATAACCCATAAAACCTCCTATCAAAATAAATATCTATAATTAGAAAAATTATCCAAAAATTTGTTTTAATCTCTAATATTTGTTTATTGTTCACTTTTTTTTGAATGTACTTACCAAGTACCTTTAGAACGGTGAAGTGTGACAACTATTTATAATTATCTTTACATTAAGTGTTTGTGATTACGATAAATGTTTGAGATTCAATCGACAATCTTAATGGTCATCGTCTGCGTTTAGGAGAAGTTAAGAGTAGCAATGTTGAATATCTAATTTTTCTTTGGACATAAGTAGAGCAGGATGATCAAAAGACAAAACATTTTGACTAAAATGACGAATTTAACTTGAAGTTTATATATATTATCAATATTTCCAAGAGTTAGGGTTACTTTGTTAAACTAAAGTCCACTAGGATATTTTTACAATATTACCCAAAGTTGACACATTTAAATTCAAGGTGTATCTTTTACATATTGAAACTTGACAGTGTCAACTTGGAGTTGTTGAGTATAAATTTATACATCCTATTTGTTTAACATAATCAGTGAAATTTCTAGACCTTCACCTAAGCTATTTAAAGAGAGTAAACAATGTCTCAGCAAAAATTTTCAAAACTGTTTGAACCACTTGATCTTGGTTTTACTGTGCTAAAAAATCGCATCTTAATGGGATCAATGCATACGGGTTTAGAAGAACATCCAGATGGAACCAAACGTATGGCTGCATTTTTTGGCGAACGCGCTAAAGGTGGTTGTGGATTGATTGTAACGGGTGGTTATGGTCCAAGTACACGTGGTGCAACTCACCCTGATACTAAGTTGATTGAAAGCGCAGAAGATATTGCCAAACATCGAGCTATTACAGACGAAGTGCATAAATATGACAGCAAAATTTGTATGCAAATATTACATACCGGTCGTTATGCTTTTAATCAGAACCCTATTGCACCATCAGCTATTCAAGCACCAATTAACCCTTTTAAACCAGAAGCCGCTACCGCTGAGATGTTAGAAGATGAACTACAGGGATTCATTAATCTTGCTTTAAAGGCAAAAGAAGCAAATTACGACGGTGTTGAGGTGATGGGCTCTGAAGGTTACTTTATTAATCAATTTACTGCTTTAAGAACCAACCAGCGTGATGACGAGTGGGGCGGAGACTATGAAAATCGCATAAGATTTGGTGTTGATGTAGTCCGTCGTATCCGTGAAGCGGTGGGTGAAAAGTTTATTATTATATTCCGCTTGTCTATGATGGATCTTGTTGAGGGCGGTAGTACTTTTGAAGAAGTTGTACAGTTTGGTCAAGCAATTGAAAAAGCGGGTGCAACGATTATAAATACCGGTATTGGCTGGCATGAAGCCCGTATCCCAACTATACAAACTAAGGTGCCACGTGCAGCTTTTACTTGGGTAACGGCTAAATATAAAGAACACTTTAGTATTCCAGTGATCACTTCAAATCGAATCAATACACCAGAAGTTGCTGAAGAGGTATTGCAAAATGGTGATGCCGATATGATTTCAATGGCACGTCCTTTTTTAGCGGATGCTGAGTTTGTAAATAAAGCGGCTGAAGGACGAAGCGATGAAATCAATACCTGTATTGGTTGTAATCAAGCTTGTCTAGATCATGTGTTTTTAGGTGAAATGGCCAGTTGTTTAGTTAATCCTCGTGCCTGTTTTGAAACAGAAATTAATATTATTCCTACAAAGACAGTAAAGAAAATTGCTGTCATTGGCGCAGGTCCTGCGGGATTGTCTGCTTCTACTGCACTTGCTGAAGCTGGCCATACAGTGACACTTTTTGATGGCGCAAATGAAGTTGGCGGACAATTTAATATAGCCAAACAAGTCCCAGGTAAAGAAGAGTTTGCTGAAACTATTCGTTATTTTTCTCGTCAACTTGAGTTAACGGGGGTCACTGTAAAATTAAACAGCAAAGTAAGCGCGGCGGCGTTAAATGACAGTGATTTTGATGAAGTTGTTATTGCTACAGGTATAAACCCGCGCACACCTCCTATTGAAGGTATTGAGCACGCTAAAGTATTAAATTATATCGATGTGCTTAGGCATAAAAAAGCCGTAGGTAAAAAAGTAGCGATTATTGGCGCCGGTGGTATCGGCTTTGATGTCTCAGAGTACTTAGTACATGCAGGTGAAGGAACAAGTCAAAATATTGAAGCTTATATGCAGGAGTGGGGCGTTGATATGACTCTGCAGGCACGTGCCGGCATTGAAGGTATGAAAGCAAAAGTATCAGCTCCTGCTCGTGAGGTGTTTTTACTTCAACGTAAAAAAAGCAAAGTCGGAGCAGGTTTAGGAAAAACTACGGGTTGGATACATCGTCTTGGTCTTAAAAATAAGCAAGTGAAGATGATACCTTCTTGTGAGTATCACAAAATTGATGACGCGGGTTTGCATTTGACTATTGATGGCAAGGAGCAAATATTAGCTGTAGATAATGTCATTATCTGTGCAGGACAAGATCCGGCAAGAGAGCTAGTGGAAGGTTTGAAAAAGCCATATCACTTAATCGGTGGTGCAGATGTCGCAGCAGAATTGGATGCAAAACGTGCAATTAAACAAGGTTTGGTATTAGCAAGCCAACTTTAGACTAAGCTTAGGGGAAA
>Ga0105354_1001164_pt1 | contig 16239 bp, 13 predicted proteins | sample GOMGulsemesocosm_FD_83658 | JGI IMG/M metagenome (GOLD analysis project Ga0105354, IMG submission 83658) | Methane-oxidizing microbial communities from mesocosms in the Gulf of Mexico - GOM9B Gulf of Mexico | ecosystem: Environmental > Aquatic > Marine > Cold seeps | place: USA: Gulf of America...
TAGACTCTTTCATAACATCGCCAAGAGAGCCCGTATAATTAAGCTTTCCTTTACCAATGACAGAGGCTGTTTCTATTGTTAGTAAATCGCCGCCGACCTGTGTCCATGCTAACCCAACAACTTGACCGATTTGATTTTTCTCTGCTGATTTACCAAAATCAAATCGCTGAACACCTAGGTAATCACTTAAGTTATCATTGTTAACAGTAACTTTTCCGGTCACTTCTTTAAGTAAAATTTTCTTAACTGCTTTTCGGCAAACTTTAGAGATTTCACGTTCTAAGCTACGTACACCTGCTTCACGTGTGTAATATCTGATGATGCCCAAAATTGCACTATCATCGATTTCAATTTCTTTAGCTTTAAGGCCATTACGCTCAATTTGTTTTTCAAGCAGATGTTGCTTGGCAATATTGAGTTTTTCATCTTCGGTATAACCCGATAAATTAATGACTTCCATTCGGTCAAGTAATGGGCCAGGGATATCCATTGAATTAGACGTGGCAACAAACATAACATCAGATAGATCGTAATCCACTTCAAGATAATGATCATTAAAGTTATTGTTTTGCTCAGGATCTAACACTTCTAATAACGCAGATGCTGGATCGCCGCGCATGTCAGAACTCATTTTATCAATCTCATCAAGCAGAAACAGTGGGTTTTTAACCTCCACTTTAGCCATCTTTTGAATGATCTTGCCCGGCATAGAACCGATGTAAGTTCGGCGATGACCACGAATTTCAGCTTCATCACGAACGCCGCCAAGTGCCATGCGAACGTACTTACGCCCAGTTGCCTTTGCAATTGACTGACCTAGCGATGTTTTACCAACACCTGGCGGTCCAACTAAACAAAGAATCGGCCCTTTTAACTGACGTACACGAGATTGAACCGCTAAATATTCTAAAATACGGTCTTTAACACGCTCTAAACCATAATGATCACTGTTTAATACGATTTCAGCTTTCGCTAGATCTTTTTTAACCTTACTGCGCTTTTTCCAGGGAACAGAAATCATCCAGTCGATATAACTACGTACAACCGTCGCTTCAGAAGACATCGCAGACATCATTTTTAACTTTTGAAGCTCAGATTCAGCTTTTTTCTGGCCTTCTTTTGTCATGCCAGCATCTTTAATCTTTAACGCCAGCTCTTCCATTTCATCAGGAGTATCATCTAATTCCCCAATTTCTTTTTGAATAGCTTTCATTTGCTCATTCAAATAGTATTCGCGCTGTGATTTCTCCATTTGCTTCTTCACACGACCGCGAATTTTCTTTTCCATATGAAGTAAGTCAATTTCAGACTCCATCATAGTCAATAGAAACTCTAAACGATCGTTAACACTTTCAATATCGATAACCTGTTGTTTATCTTCTAGGCTCAATGTCATATGTGCAGCCATTGTGTCAGCCAATCGCGGCATCATCAATGCCAGACAAAGAGGTTAATACTTCAGGTGGAATTTTCTTATTAAGTTTAATGTAAGAATCAAACTCAGAAACAGCGGTACGAATAAGTACTTCTTGTTCTAACTCTTCAACTTGCTCTGTCACTACATATTGAGCATCAGCGCTTAATAAATCATCATTAGTGTATAAGCTATTGATGCGAGCACGTTGATTACCTTCAACCAACACCTTAACAGTGCCGTCCGGCAATTTTAATAATTGAAGAATAGTGGCTACGGTTCCCACATCATAGATATCTTCTCGCGAAGGATTATCAACTGACGAGTCTTTTTGAGCGACTAATAAAATGAGTTTATCTTGCTCCATTGCCGATTCTAAACAACGAATAGATTTTTCGCGTCCGACAAATAATGGGATCACCATGTGTGGATAAACGACTACGTCGCGTAAAGGTAATACTGGAATATCAATGCGGTCTGAGCGCTCTAAAGGCATGCTTTTCTCTCTTAACTGTGATCCATGATAACTACTGTAAAATATATTGGGATGAATTCTTTTAAATTCAACAGCCAATTTCAAATAATTACAATTTATAGCAATTATTAACATAAATTACAGATAATTATGAAGATCAATCAATTAAGTTTATGTGTTACTTACTTGAATCCTTGGTCTTTTGCCCCTTAATGCTGCGCTTTAAGCAGTGACACTACCCACTGTTGCAGTGCTTCATCATTATATCGTGGATGCCATGCAGCAATCACATCAAAGGGTTCGGGAGATTGCTCTAGTTCAATCTCTATTAAATTGAGTCCTTTAATAGCTTTTGAGGGCAGAAATGCAATTGAATCTGTGGTTTCAAGATACATGGGCACCACTGAGAAACATGGTGCGGATACTACGATATTGCGCTTAAGACCAAACTGTTTAAACCAATCATCAATGGAGCCCTTAAAATTAGGACGTGATGGCGATGCTATGATGGTCGGATGATTTGCCACCGTCTCTAGGGATGCTTTTTCATGTGCCAGCGTACAATTAGGCGACGCTACGCAGATGTGCCTTTCTTTAAACAGCTTTATTAATGGGTAGTTAGTGGGGATATAGTCAGGAAATGCAATGGCTAGGTTTACTTTTCCACTTTCCATTAATTGATGTAGATTATCGATTTCAAAGTCTCTTACGATTATCCTCAGCTTAGGTGATAAAGTGCGTAAAGTGGAGATTAGACTTGGTAAAACCACTTGCTGCGCATAATCGGTTGCTGCAATAACAAAAGTACCTTCAACGGTATGGGGCTCAAAGACTTTGGGCGATAACAATGCCTCAAAACCGATTAACAGTGCATCAACTTCAAGACTTAGTTCCTGAGCAAATGGCGTTGGAATAAAGCCATTAGTTTTTCTAAGAAATAACCGATCGTTAAATACATCGCGCAATTTTTTTAATTGTTCACTTACCGCCTGCTGCGTCAGTCCTACGTGATTAGCGGCTTTTGATGCACTCTGCTCTTTGATCAGCGCTTGAAATACTCTCAGCTGTTTAATGTCTAGTCTGTCTAATTTACTCAAGGCCATGCTTCTTTTCATTTAATAAACAAACAACTTAACACATGACCAATTATATTTGTATCACTTACAAGAAAGTGTTGTTTCTATTTGTTTTGATACGTCTTTATTATTTCGTTATCAAATCAAGTAACTCAATTAGGAAAAGCAAATGAAGACAATTATTTTAATCGGTGCATTAGGAAAAATGGGACAGGCAGCTTTAACGGGGCTAGGCAATCATAAAGTCATTACAGCGGGTCGCTCAGGGGATGTTGATCATCTTGTCGATATTACCAATGAAGACTCTATACATGCTCTGTATGAACACGTTGGTCATTTTGACGCTGTCATTAATACCGTTGGTTATTGTGAATACGCTGATTTTACGCAAATGACACAAGAGCAATGGATGACAACTATCATGAGCAAGATGATGGGACAGATTAACCTTGTTCGTATTGGACAACAATACATTGCTGACGGTGGGTCTTTCACCCTCATTAGTGGGATATTAAATACTAAGCCTATTCCCTATGCCATCGCCGATGCAACTACCAGCGGTGCTATCGATACATTTGTAAAGTGTGTGGCATTAGAAATGCCGCGTAACATCCGAATCAATGTGGTTAATCCCACCGTTTTGATCGAAGCATGGGACGTGTACGGTGACATGATGCCAGGTTTTGAACCAGTATCAGGCAAATTAGTCGGCAAGGCTTTTGAACGTTCAGTTGATGGATTTATAACGGGTGAAGTGCTGATTGTCGATGCTTAATACCAATTTAACAAGACGTAAGGCAATAAGTAAATATGTTCTGGTGATGATATCAATGGTGCTAAGTGGCTGTTGTCTGTCTCCCTCTTCAACCATTGAGAAGTTCTCTATGAAGCTAGAGAATGGCCAAGCTCAGTGCAGAAAGGTTTATCGACATAAAAACCGCATTAAACAATGTCGCCCTTTTGTTTCATCAAACAATAATCAGACCAATTCCACTTAGTAACTGATCACTTGTACTTGCTATATTCAACAATTACAGCGTTGTTCTCAATCCCAGATACAAAAATGCCAGCAATCATATGCTGGCATTTTTCTAACTTTAATAAGCTAGGTTATTTCTTAACGCCTAGCTCGCGTAAACGCTCTTCCAAATAACTATCAGCGGTATAACGGTCTGATAACACCACTTCGGGTTTTGGATGTAAAAATAACGGTAATGAAATACGAGATTGTGTCGTTCGTCCACCTGTTGGGTTAATAACCCGATGAATGGTCGATGGGTAATAGCCACCTGAGGCTTCTTGTAGCATATCGCCAATATTAATAATAATATTACCGAAATCACAAGGTACATCATACCAACTGCCATCATTTGCGATAACTTGTAATCCTGGTTCGTTTGCTGCTGGCAATACGGTCAGTAAATTGATATCACCGTGAGCCGCTGCGCGAATAGCACCTGGCTCTTCTTCACCTGTCATTGGCGGATAATGGAGAACGCGCAATAATGTGCCTTCACTTCCTTTAACCATCGACGGCAATGATTGAGTAAACTTCGCTTTCACGTCACTTGGCGCGTGAAGTTCGATCCAGCCCAATAATTCTTGTGCTAAATCATTGGCTAAGTCGTAGTATTCCATCACTTGAGCTTTTAGGTTCTCAGGCATGCGTCCCCAAGGGTAACAATGGAAATACTCTTTGATGTCTTTAACAGAATGGCCTTTAGCCACTTCAGAGACCGATGGTGGAAAATAACCATCTTGCGTTTCAGGGTTAAACAAAAAGTCATGCTTTGCTTCATCCATAAAGAAGGTATACCAGGTATCATAAATAGCTTGTACTTTTTCTTTAGCAATCGGATGATTGGTTAATACCCCAAACCCCGTCTTATGAAGCGATTCTACAAAACGCTCAGCTGCATCACTTGCTGTATAATCAACCGTTAAAACATTCATAATTTAGATCTCAATAATTAGTTTAAGCCTGATAAAGTTTAAGGCTTCTAAGAGACAATTTACACGGTCTTGACGCAATCTGACTTAGTTTGTTGCACAATTGTGTGTTCGGTCACAAAAGGCTTTTGTGACAAGAGGTTGGCGTAATAATTAATTTGATATAGGTCAAAGATATGACCTATATCATGGGGGCGATAAATTACTCTTGCTCGTAAGATTCGTTGATTCGTGCTTCGCGCTCTTGTGCTTCTTCAAAAGCAGCAGAAATTTCATCGAGGATGCCATCAACGTTTGCACTGTCCGTACTATGGCTAAATTTACCGGTCAATTGAGTTTCAGGTGTTAATTTACCTTTCTCATAAAGTGACCACATCTCATAACCATAATCAGTATCTAAGATCGCAGGTTCAAACTGAGCATAATATTGTGTCATGTTTGTCACGTCACGCAATAACATTGCTTTAGCGTTATTGTTTGCACTGGCGTCAACGGCTTGGGGTAGGTCAATAATAACTGGGCCGTAATCATCCACTAACACATTAAATTCTGACAAGTCACCATGTACGATGCCAACACATAACATACGCATCACATAAGTCATCACTTCACTATGATCTTCAAGTGCTTGTTCTGCAGACATGGATACATCATTTAAGCGAGGGGCAACGTCACCTTCGCCATCGCAAATTAATTCCATCAACAATACGCCGTCAAAGCAGCCGTAGGGTTGAGGAACTCGCACATTAGCTTCAGCAAGTTTATATAACGCATCTACTTCACTCGATTGCCAAGCAGACTCTTGTTGTGCACGGCCAAATTTAGACCCTTTTTGTATCGCACGTGAACGTCGACTGTTTCGTCCTTTTCGACCTTCTTGATATTGAGCCGCTTTCTTAAAACTACGTTGATGGGCTTCTTTATATACTTTTGCACAACGGATTTCGTCGCCGCAACGTACGCGATATACGGTAGCTTCTTTACCGCTCATTAATTGGTTAAGCACTTCGTCAACTATTCCTTCATCGACGAGTGGCTGAAGTCTTTTTGGTATTTTCATAGCGGCTTTATACCTTAGTTAACCCTTAGAAGATACAAAATATTATAAAACTGAGTGTAAATTTAATTAATTTCAGTTAACAGCGATCATTAGTTTAATGTGAATTTGCTAACTTGGTCTGTTAAACCTTTGGCCAGTTCACTTAAATCATTGGTGACTTGTGTGACATGATTTATAGCTGCTTGATTGGTATTTGCTTTGCCACCAATATTATTCACGCTTGTTTCGATGTGTGCACTTTCTTGTGCCTGATCAGCAACCGCTTGTTCTAATTGTTCTAAGCTGGTTAAAGACTCTTGCGCCCCTGTATTAAGGTCGACTAGCGGCGTTACCATTTGCTGTAAAATACTCACGCCTTGCTCTAATTCAGATTTTCCTGCCGTTATACGATCAACAGCATTCTCTGTTTCATTATCAATGCCATCAATAACTTCATTAATTTCAATGGTGGCTTTGGCGGTGCGCCCTGCGAGTGCGCGAACTTCGTCTGCAACCACAGAGAACCCTCGGCCACTCTCCCCTGCTCTGGCCGCTTCAATGGCCGCGTTCAGTGCTAACAAATTTGTTTGATCCGCGATTTGGCTGATCATAGTAATGAGTTCACGCACGGCCTTCGCTCTATTGTGCACGCCATTAACCGCTTCTGCTGACTCACTAATAGTGGTTGAGATTGTTGCAAATTCAGCGGTCGCCTGTTCGATCATCTCTTTACCTTGACTGGCTAAATCACGGGCATTTAATGACTGTAACTTTGCTTGCTGCGCCGTTTCTGCTGATTGGTTACTTTGTTGTGAAAATTCGTAAACAGCGCGGCTGATATCGTCAACGGCAGCCACCTGCTCTACTGACGCACAATGGACTTCTTGTACCGGTGTATTAAGTGCTAATGCTGAATCTTGGATACCATTTGAAGATGTTTTAATTGATGCTATTAACGTTGATAAATTAACGCGCATGTTCTCAATCGCAGAGACCAATGCACCCACCTCATCATTACGCTGGTAAGTGGCGGTTTGTTTTAAATCTCCTTGAGCAATTTTCTTGGCCATTTCAACGGTATCATTAAGTGGCTTAACAATGCTGCGACTCACGCCAATGGCTAAAATCGTGCCTATAACAAATGCCATTAGCGCCAATATGATCACCGTCGTTTGTACATCGTTATTAGACTGAGCATTAATTTTTTGATTAGTAAACATGCGGCTTTGCTCGCTGCTCAGGTATTGGCTAATGCTGTTTAACAGTGCTTCTAATGCGGGACGTGTCGATTCGTGATAGTGCTCTAAGGCTGTTTCTGTATCCGCTTCAACATATTCGACGGTTTCCATGAAATTTTCATTATAAGTTTGTTGACGCTTTATCATCGTTAAGAATTGCGACGATGGCTGACCATTAAAGGAGACTTCCATCTTCTTTAACGCTTGATTGAGCGCTCTATTTTCTTCATCCATTTCTTTATATAAAGAAATTCTTTGCGAGCGCTCTTCTGTTGGCAAGATTTGCAATAGTAGTAATGCTGAACGCTGTGCATGTGATTTTATGCTGCTAATATCAACAAATTTTGTCACGTCATTAGTCACAAAGTCCTGTGCCATAGCTGACTGTTTGTTCATTTGAGTTAATGCGAGAGTAGAAATCATCACAAGGAGCAGCAAAATAACAACAAAGCTTAAACCCAGTCGCTGGCTGATACGCATATTAGATAAAAAGGACATGACAAGTCTCAAACGATGAAAAGTGAAACTATACTATCAGAGCATTATCATTATGGTAACTGCTTGTTTGATTTATTCTTTTGAGAGTGTATAAACGCTGCAATGCACTGACAGCGTTTATACAGAGGCGGGATATTTAAAATGGCAAAAAGTTAAACGAATAATTGATGCTCGTTTGATCTACCTGCTGTGCCCCAAAATTGATCAACCGGACTCGGGCTAATAATTTTCGTTCCAATGCAGGACTGTTTAACTCACTAGAAACAATTGAGCAACTCTCAACACTGCCATTAGGCGCGACAACAATTAACATTTCCACTTTGCCTTCCAGAGATGGATCTTGACGTAGCGCACGGCGGTAAATCGTATAAAATGCACCTTTATTGCGATCCAACACTTTACGAATTGATTCCACATCACGTCCACCGGCAATGGCACTACTGGAAGCCTCCTGAGCCGCAGCAGCTGCTTGAGGAGATAGAACTTTATCGGCCACAGTGGTTAATGAACGTTTAGCTAAATCAACCCGCTTTCCTATCGTTTGACTCACTTTACTTTTATCAAGTATCGCTGTTTTAGCTGAAAATTTATCTAATATAGGTGCAGTGCTAACTGTTGCTTCGCTACCTTCATTTGACAAAGTTTGTTTATTGTTAGGCATCGTCATTTTCGCAATTTCTCGTAGCTGGGCAAGGTCGTCTTGCATAGCTAACAAACCAGAATTCTTAGCCTGTTCAAGCGCTACTTTCACCTTCTGTTCCTGCGTTTTGATGACAGGTTTGACGACTGGCTCAATTTTCTTTTCAACCACTGGTTTTGGTTTTTCCTTAGGCTCTTCTTTTTTAACCTCTTCAATGGGCTTAGGTTTTGGCTTTTCCTCTATCTTAACTCGCTCAATGAATTTAGTCAGTTGCGGTGGTACCTTCGCTTTTTGTTCCCGAGTTAATTCAGGCACAGTTATCATGTTAACGATTAAAGCAAAGAGCAAGGTAACGACTAAGAACCCCCATATAAGCCGGCTAAACAACGTATTTTCACTGCTAGCTTTCCCCCACGTATGAAGCTCAACAGAAATACTATTAACTTGAGGCATTACTACCTCCAGTGGCTTTAGGCGCGGCGTTTTTCTCGACAGCTAGGGAAATATCACCAAAACCAGCTTTCGAACAGGTCAGTAATATCTTCTTAAGAAGAGAATAAGCCACGTTTTGATCGCCCATGATAGTAATAGCTCTCGATCCCGTTTCTGATGGCGCTTGGCGAGTTTTATGATATTGAAGTTGTTCAGATAACCCATCAATAGTCACTACATCAGCATCGGCTAGCGCTTCTAAACTGATAATCTCTTTACCCTGTAATAAAACATGCGTGCTGTTAACGAGCAAAACCAAGTTATCTTTAGCAAGTGTTTTAGATACAGATTGAGGTAGCTTTATGCTCTTATCAGCCTCCAACACTTCCACATTTGATGAATTTACAATCAAGAAAAAAACCAAAATGGTAAAGATATCCATTAGCGAAACCAGACTAAGCTTAGAAGTCTTCGCCATACGTTTGTGATGACGTTCTATGCGCAGTGCACGTGCAGATTTCTTCATGGTTGCGCCTCCAGTGCATTGACCTGTAATAGCAAGTCTTGTGGGGCATCTGACAATGAAATATCAGGAAATAATTCCGCATCCACTAATGATGCAGCCACAACAGCCGGATAAGAACGAACAGAATCCATCACGGTAACGATAGTTTGATAACTTGTCGTCGCTGGTAAGAGTAAATTAATACTCTTCTTTTCTATGTTTTTTTGATCGAGTAAAAACTTCACCTCTTTTAGCGATTGAACCAGCAATTTATAATCGCGGTTCCCATCGGCTAATGCAGGAATTGTTTTTAATAGCGCACCTTGCGGATAATACAGCGCCATATTTTTCTCACCAACCATTAATTCTAAGTTTTGAAGTTTGTCATTTGGTGCAGCTGTTAGTTCTTCAATATTACTTGGCAACTTCAGATCTAAAATAGTAATGTGAGAAAAAACCATCATCATCAATAACACAGGCACCAACACGATCATCAAACTCATAAAAGAGGTGATGTCTAGTTCCTGCTCTTGTTTTGTGAGACGAGATTTTTTAATCATGCTTAATCTTCCGCTTGATTTTCGTTATTGCTCATTCCATGACGTAAAGACAACAGATTTAAACATTTGACGCCCGCAGCTTCTAGAGAATCGATAATATCAGTAGTCTTAGTTTGAATGACGCTATGGCACAATAACAAAGGGATAGCAGCAATTAGACCAAAAGCGGTTGTATTCATGGCAACCGAAATACTTTGTGATAAAAGCGATGCTTTTTCTGAAGGGTCTGCATTAGCAACAGCAGAGAATGCAGCAATCAAGCCGATGATAGTACCCAGTAATCCTAATAGCGTAGCGATGTTAGCAAGTGTAGCCATGTATGCCGTGCGCTTTTCAAGACGAGGCATAACTTCAACGACGCTCTCCTCCATAGCATATTCGATATCTTCTCGTTTTTTACTGTAATTTAAGCGCTCTACACCTGCCGCAACAAGATCAGCGACAGTGGCTTTGTTAGTCCTTGCGTAGGTAATGATTGCTTGATAATTCTGAGCATTTAACAGCGTTTGAATTTCACCTATGGCGCGTTGGTTTGCACGGTGAGTCTTAGTTAAAAATAAATAACGTTCTACAGCAATAGCCAAGCCAACGGCTAAAACAATCGAAATTGGTAGCATAAATGCGCCGCCATCTTGAAAGAAGCGAACAACAGTGTTGAAGAAATCCATAAAAATACCCTAAAAGTTAAATGTAGTTTGAAATATTATTTGAGTTTTCGATCACTTACTTTTTACATTCCTACCTTGGAGATGCTGTAATAAATGACGCTTTTTTGCTAATTGTTGCGGCGACGTAGGCGTTAGTTTATTAAACAGTACGTCACTTGTTGTTGGTGCATAAACCACCGGACTTGCTAATTTTTTCCACGGAACAATTGATAGAAATCTTGGCTGCTCTTTAGCACCAACAATCGTTGCCTTAAGCTTAATGACTTGTGTTATTGGTTTTGTCGTACTACTCTCTGCGGCCAAACTAAGACTGGTCATCAAGATTAGAACAACCAACACTGTACTTACTTTCATCGTTATTATCCTTAACTTAAAGTTTCGCTTCGGCTTTTTTATTAGCCTTGACCCGGCGTGATAAATCAGCAATCCAACCTTTGAGTTGACGGTTTTCCGTTTGCTTATTTAATGTATCTAACGCCGCTGCTATTTTATATTGCTCCAATGCATTTTGTGATTCCCCGATATACAAATCTAACAACACACCAAAGTTAAGTCGTGCGTTGGTATAAGCAGGCCATGAAGAAATTGCACGTTGATATTGCTCTTTTGCTGCGGTAAATTCCCCCCGCTCCCTTAACAAGGCAGCCAGTCTATTTCGTGCGTAATAATTATGTTTATTAACGTAAATAGCTTGCTGATAATGCGCAATTGCATGGTCATTATCAAGTTGATTTTTTGCGACATCACCCAACAATAACCAAGGGCCAGATAAAGTCGGTGCGGCAATAGTTAATGCTAAAAGCTTCTGCTTTGCACCTTCCCATTGCTTATTTTTAACTAACGCTTGAGCATCATTAAATGCTTGAGAGATTGACGGTTCCACTACCGTTTTATTTGTTAAATAAAGATTGGGGCTCTCATGAATTATCTCCATTGGCGTTAAGATCCGCTCAGGCTTTACAATTGGTGCTTTTTCATTAACCATCGACTTATCAACGGATTGACACCCTTGCAATGCAAACAATATACACATCGCGCCTATGATGCTGGACGGTTTAGTAAATAATATTGACATTTTCATCTATCTTTTCAACCTTGTTATAACGACCTGGTAATAAGTGACTTAACCGTTGGAAACTTTGGTCTATCCATGAATCGAACAGCCCTTTCCAGGACAACTTTGCATTATTTTCAAACAAAGCAATAGCCTGATCTTCAAAGGGGTAGGCCTGCTCTTCGAGTAAAATATCATATTGTTCTAATGCTAATTCATCAAGGCCTTTAGGTCGCTCAGAAGCCATTAAGTCCTGGGCTAATTGACGATAAACTTGTGCAGTTTCAAACGTAGACTGTGTTGTAAACGAAGCTACACGATAATCTGACACTTTTTTATAGGCCGTCAATGTTTTAGCTAAACTTTTCTTCTTTGCCACCAAGCTTTTATTGAGGGGCAAGTTTAACTTTATCTGATCAAACTGACGCTTAGCATCTTTTGCAAAGACTAATGCGCTTTGAGCCGCGAGATATGTAGAACGTGGGGTAGCGTTTTTTCCTGCGCTATCATGTACTTTAATTATCTTTTTAAGCCAAAATCGATATTTTCTAGCCTCATTTATTACCATGTATTTTTCAGTGATCTTATTCATTACCTCTAAATAACGACTAACAGGTTTTTGATAAGTATTGGCATGGCGGCGATAAGTTTTTAAAGCATTGGCTTCATCTTGGGCTTTTTCATAAAAGGTGGCTATTAAATACAAGGCTTCTTGCTGGGCAATGGATTTAGGCATGTTGTTCGCTAGGGCCAATCGCTGACGCGCCGCTTGATTCCAATCCTGCTGCTGAACATAAATTGAAGCCAGCTGCACATCAATATCATCAGCAAGTTCATCCTTTTTATATCGCGATTTAAAAGCTAACAATTGAGTAACCGCTTCATCAAGCTTATTTAATTTATAAAGGGATTGTGCCCAATTATAATGCGCCACTTTTCTAATAGGCGATTTCGGCGTTTTCGTTAACACTTGCTGATAATAATCAGCCGCTTTATTAAGGTCACTCGATGCTGCTAATTGCTCTGCATAATTAAACAAACTTGCCGCTAAATTATTATGAATGACCGTTAATCGTTTATCGCTGTCTTTGAGCAAGGTAACAACATCTTCATAAGCTACAATAGCTAATTGAAAACGGGCTTGATTATAAATACTATGCGCTTTGATTAATTTTGCGTTAATAATATGACTATCTTTAATGGGGTTAGGCCATGTTAAAATACGCTGAACTACTTCAATGGTTTCATCGTATCTCGCCTGAGAAAAACGATGGTTCATTAGGGAAAGTAAAATCGATTTTGAGCGTTCATCATCACTAAACTTATGTGTAAATCGAACCGCACTTTCTTCATGCTCACTTAAAACAAGTTGACCTGTCGTATCAACCACAGGGTTTGGCATGATTTTACTAGGTGATAAATCCCTAAATGTTAACACCGCATTATATGCCGCATCAGCACGTTTGTGAGCTGAACGTTCAAATGTTTGCGTAGTGCCATAAGCGAATTCGTTATATGCGTTAATGGCTAATCGCCATTGCTTGCTTGCGTACAAACTCTCTGCATATAAAAACGCTAATGCTTGATCGTCATTAAATGTCTGCTGATATTGCAGTAATAACTCCGCAGCCTTGCTGAATAAGGTGACCTTAAGCGATTTATTAACAGTTTGTTGCGCTAATCGATATTGATCTTGAGCCATTTCGGATAAATATTCTTTTAATGTGGGAGCGTACTTATTCTGGCGCTGCACATTCCAACTACGCCAATAATTTCCAGTGTAGCCATAGGTATTTACAAACTGCTCTTTTTCAAGTTTTACCTGTGTTGGGAAATTTCCTTGTGTATAAATTGTCACCTTATTAATCGAAAATTGCGGGGATAAATGGTGTTGCGGGTAGTTATTGACAAATATATCGTAGGTATTTGCACTATCGCGATAACGCTTATTTGCTAAGAATTCTTGCGCCATTGAATCGACGTGTAAGTATTCAAAATACCGACCGCCAATGCTAGCGTAAAATTGAGCCAAACTAATTGGGCCTTGGCCATTTGAAAAGATTAAATTCATCACTTTAAATGCATCTGTCACCAATTGCTTATTCGCAAGTGGTAACTTATCAATGGTTAAATTAGAACTACTTTTTCTGGGTAAATTTCTATCAAGAACTTCACTAAACAATGCGAGGGATTGTTTATGGTTATCTAATTTATACTGCGTCCAACCAGCCATATATAGTGCAGTTTGAAAAAATGGCGAGTCAAACTCACCTTTTTCATTCGCATTATCAATAATATATTGGTAAGCATTGGCAGCAAGTTGATAACGTTGTTTCGAAAACAGGTATTCACCCTGTCTAAAATAGGCTTCATTAGCAAACTTTGTTTGTGGAAATTGCTGTATTAAATCTTTTAAAGCTTGATAACTTAGCTGACTCTGCCCTTGTAACTCATAAACCTTAGCCAGTTCATACATTACATCACTTGTCAGTGTACTTTTAGGATAACGCGCTAACCACCGATTAAATGCTGTAATGGCTTCATCATAATAACCAGTCGCGCTCTGAGGTAAATTTGTCCCTACCTCTTGATGATATTCACTTTGTTGGCTTAATAGTTGTGCCAGTCGATAGTCAATTTTTTCTCTAATTTGAGTATCGTTAGTCATGGTTACAAGGTGTTTATAATCTGCCACTAACTTATTTAAACTTGGCGCATCAAGTGGTGTTAAACGCGATGTTGATGTTGAGCTAACAATAGAACCTAGTGTTTTATCAGCTTCTTTTTTTATTGGTGATGACTTTACTGTCGTTTGTTTTAACACCAGCTTATCTGATGACTGAATTTTAGTAACCACCGCTTGAGATGTGCTGACAAGGAGACAACAAACACTAAACAAAGATACTTTAAGGACTAAATGATAATTCATTACTCAATACCTTCTTCTAGGGCCTGTGCTCTATTGAAACTTGCATCAGCCATGCGCACGCGAGCAAGTTCAGCATGAAGGATAAAGGTATCAAGTTCTGATTTTTGCTGTTGTGAAAACTGGCTAAACAATGTGTTTATCTGTGCATAAATGTTTTTTTTAATGCCTGGCACGTGTTTCTCTTGCTCAAGGATATGCTTATGAATACGTTCAACCTCTGCCAATTGTGTTGTCATGACAGGCACTTTTTTCAAATAGTCTTGTAATGTCTGATAATCATTTTTATTAGTAGTCAGCTGATGATTGAGTTCATCGATGTATTGTCTTGTGTCTGTAACATGTTGCGTAAATTCACTAAAGCTATGCCACCATACTATGCGCTGCATTAAAGTTATTCGCCGCTCCGATGCCATATTCTTTTGACCGGCGCGTTTTAAGAAAACCATGCGTTTAAAGACCTCATCGATACGCTTTTGCAATGCTAAATATTGTGAGGACAAAAAGAAATGGCCATCATGTTTGGCTTCAGCGCCATCTACATCCTCAACAACGACTGTACGCTGCGCTGCTAGTTTTTCTATTTCACTTTCAAGTTGCTTAATCTTGGTGTCATTGAGCAATTTACTTATCATTGTCATTTGATGGCTAAGCAAAAATTCAAACGAACTAACGCTTTGACGTTGTTGTTCATATTGCATCGATAATTGAGAAAGTGAGTGAATTTGTTTTGAGATTTCAAGAAAGGATTGTGAAGATAATAGAGAGATAAACTGCTCATTAAGCTCTTCCCCTTTCAGATCGCAATTATTTAATCGCGCATTATCAATCAAATTTATAATGCATTGTTTCTGCTTTAGCAAATGAGCCTGCAGCCTTGGTAGTTTAATAATTCTTTCAGCGGCGAGATTAAGCGCTGTAGTGAGTTGCTGGTATGCTTCTTCTTCATTACCTAGTTGCTCTAGTGCAAAGGCATAACCTAAAGTTGCTTCAAAAAACAATACGCCCGGATCGCCACTATCTAAAACACGCTTAAATAAGACCTTCGCCCGCGCAAACGATTGCAACTGATTTAAAGCGATACCAAGGCCTAAGGACGCCTCGTTATTGTTTAAAGAATTAAGGGAGATATGCTCAAAAGCCCGTGCAGCATTTTCAGGTTCACCGTCAGCCAAATATCGATAACCTTGTGCTAAAAAGCCGCTATTTTTAATATCTTCTAATGCAGCATTATCTATGGTACGTAATTGCTTTACGGTGTCATAATCGCCGGATGTATGTATTAATGGTGAAACGGCTTCATGTTGTAATAACAGGGCAAATTCTTGACTGTGTTTATCAAGTTTCTGTGCTGATTCGAGAAATGTTTTATCAGTCTTTTGATGCAGCGCTAGGTATGCCTTGAGATAATTACGTTGATTAAGTAGCCTTTGTTCCATAACCTCGGGCAACACATTAAATAGTCGCGCGGCTTGTGTCCAACGCCCCAATTTTATTTGCTGTTTAACCGCTATCATAACTGCTTGTATAACTGCGTCATCCTGCTCAATAGAAATTAGGTCAGGACTGAGTACTTCACCACTGGATAAAAGTAAGATATGTTTGAAATTTTGGTGTGCTGTTTGCTGTTGTTTAGTAAATTCAAATTGATTAATCAGCGCTAACTCTTTTAGGGCTTGTTGATAGTCATTGTTAAAGTAATGAAATAAAGCCACGTTATAGTTAACGTCAGAATGACTTAATTGTGCCATGTCTTTTGGAGCA
>Ga0105354_1001169_pt1 | contig 16210 bp, 15 predicted proteins | sample GOMGulsemesocosm_FD_83658 | JGI IMG/M metagenome (GOLD analysis project Ga0105354, IMG submission 83658) | Methane-oxidizing microbial communities from mesocosms in the Gulf of Mexico - GOM9B Gulf of Mexico | ecosystem: Environmental > Aquatic > Marine > Cold seeps | place: USA: Gulf of America...
GTGGTTCTCATTTTATTTGCATCTATGGTGCAATCGGCAGACCTTCAAAAGGGCTACGATGCATACAACAAAGGTGATTTCAAGGTGGCCTATGAAGAGTGGCATCCACTTGCAGAGCAGGGCTATGCCAGCGCTCAATATAACCTAGGTGTTAGGTATGGCAATGGTGAAGGCGTACTCCAAGACGATAAGCAAGCGGTCAATTGGTTCCGTAAAGCCGCCGAACAGGGCGATGCATCAGTTCAAGGCAGTCTAGGCTTTATGTATGACAAGGGTCGAGGTGTACTTCAAGACGATAAGCAAGCGGTCAATTGGTACCGCAAAGCCGCCGAACAGGGCAATGCTATCGCTCAAGGCAATCTAGCCTTTATGTATGAAAATGGTCGAGGTGTAACTAAAGATTACAAGCAAGCACTAGCGTTTTATAAAAAATCAAATACAAAGTGGTCAAAGAAGAAATACGCGGCATTAAAAAAACGGTCTGATTGCACAACAAAACTTTTTGGTGTGTCTGTAAAATGTGCAAATAGAGATGGTTTAATGGCTGCAATAAAAAAGGCTGGAGCAACAGTTAAACGAGAGGATAAACAAAAATGGGGCGATATTTACAACACTAAAAGCTTATTAAAAGGCAGTAGTGAGTTAGAAGTAGTCTACACGGTGGATGATTATTTCGCAAAAGCAACATACACATTCCCAAGTCATATGGATAAAAATCAAATCACTAATGTGCGTAGTTTTGTTTCAAATAAGTATGGGGAACCCGATTATTTAAATGGCAAGGTTTCGTTAGGAAGAGTGACATACAAGTGGTATCTAGAGGATGGCATTGAATTAAAAGTATCACGAGGTTGGCCTAACACAACAACTTATCTTTCTTTTATCTATCCCCAAAATTATCAAGCGATGCTTAATGAGCAAGAAAAACAAAAGAAAATGCGTGAAGCAAAGCAATATGAATCTCAAAATAATGCCTTTTAGTCAATTGTAATAGGTTTGTTGTGGTTCATTGAAATTGGCCTCCAAATTGGAGGTTTTCTTGATCTTGGGATAAAATCGTCCATATGCGCCCTATTGAATATAAAGGTGATAACGCGCATAACGATGATTGGGTTTAAGTAATGGTAATAAATATTACCAGGTAATACTTATGTGTTGTGACAACTGAATATATCATTGGGTTGTTTGATGGTTGTTAGCTACGCGCCTGGAATAATTCTTGGTGGGTGTTGGTTCGCTAGATTTTACGTAGCGAACCATATATGGACTCCTCAGCTTTTACAACACTTACGAACGATTGGTTCACTACCATATATTCGGCGTCTTAATTGACCTATTGACCAGCACCATGATGTTAATCCGAAACCTATTACCTTATCACTACATCGGCATCAAATGCCTTGGCACAGTCAGGCTCCAGTAGGTACGGTTGACCATTTGTTCATCAGTGTATGTAAACTCTGTAATTCGATTGTCTTATGCAAACGCCTTGTTCATATCAAAATCATTGTGATCAGTCAAAACCTTCCACCCAATACGAGCTAGCTTGTTCGCTAGCGCCACGATTGCTTTGTGCTTTCCTTGCCTAATCGCAAGTGCATTAAACCACAGCCTAGCTTATCATCTCGTTTACTGGCAAAGCGCCCCACAGCTCTTGCCCCATGGATTAGCAATACACGTAGTTCTGAATTACTATTCTTGGTGATACTTCCAAGTCGTACTTTACCTCCAGAACTGGATTGAGATGGAACTTTATTTTTCCCCATCAACCTAGTCCTCTAATTTAGCTCTCATTAAAGTATAGTTCATTTAAGATTACTGAGTTTTAGTGGTAATCAGAACAATTTATATTAAGGCCGATTTTATCGGCTTTAATCATCTAGAGTAGATAAGTTGACAGTATCTAAACTTGAGGGTTTTGGCCTTAATAATTTTAGGGGAATTATCATCCAAATTAATCTGAACTTCTAATTACCAAGTTATTATCAAAAAATGTTACGATATCATTCGCGAGTTCGTTTTGCTTGGAGGCTCGCTTTATGGGAACCGGGTCTTTGCAGTTCTCCATAAAGTAGGATAGGGGCCATGGGCAAGAGGGCAGGTAAACATAGTGACCCGCATCTTCTAACTCTTTGTGTTGTTTGATGTAACTGTGCGATTGGGCGAGTGATTTAATGTCTGTTGGGCTGACATATTCATCAAGCTGGCCGTTGGCAATAAATACGGGTGGCGCATTTTTTTTGTCTACCATGTCTATCAGCTGCGTGTATGCTGGTGCAAACAGCGCGATGGCGGAAGCTGGAATGATTGGTGTTAGACTTTCTTCTGCTACGTTTGATTCTGTAGATAATATAGCTTGAATACGTTGCCCAAATCGAGGGTTGCACAGTAAGATGTTTTTACCGTGTGGTTGTGTCTCACAAAATGCTGGTTGTTTGTTTAGCATTGGTAAAAATACGCTGCTAGTGAGTGCAGTGTAACCGCCAAGTGAATAACCTAATAAGCCTACGGGAAAAGTACTAAGAGTATTTTTCTCATCTCTGGCATAAAGCTGCGCTAGTAATAGTTTCAAATGTCGTTGCCTTGCCACCATGGGATCGTTTTCGACGAGGCCGCTGCGCAAGCCTATTAGATCATCATGAGTGACGGCGGCAACTACATAGCCTGCCCGCGCTAGTTTTACTGCGTATAAGCGCATTGTACCTGCCGTGGCGGAGAAACCATGGGACATCAAAATCACGCCTTTTGGTGCTTCGCTATTATTTAGTGTATTAGGGGGTAATCGCCAAATTTGAGCTTCTAGTTCTGTTTTGCCTGTTGTATCGTCCACGATGAATCTAGAGATCTGTAAACCTTTCTCTAGCTTGGGGGAAATTGATGGGTGTTGAAGTAGTAATGTGGCCAGCACAATAATGCCAAGCACGACGACAGTGGAAATAAGAAAAATATTCATTTTCTTCAGTAGACCTCTCATTTAGTTTCCTTTTCTTTAGATATTCCGAAAATCGTTGCGCCAAATGAGGCGCCTATACCTGCCGCAACAGCAAGACAGGTAACAGAGGTTTGGTTATCTAATTCGTTGTACAAATCATTGAGATTGACAAAAAGATCACCACCAAAGCAATGACCATATCGTGCGATGTTTTTGGTGTAAACCTTATCTATGCTAATACCCAGTTTTGTTGTCAGTTTTTTCCATGTTTGCACGTTGACGTTATGTGGTAACACCACATCGATATCGTCTCGAGAAAGGTTGGCTTTTGCCAGGCAGCTATCGACAACTTTATCGACGTTGATTTGGTAAAGCTCGTTGTACTTTTGTTGAGCTATATCGCTAGATTGTAGGTATATACCGCCTGAAAATTGCCCATCAAACAGGGTCGCGATAGATATGACCGAGATATCACTTGGGGTACGAGTGAGTCGAACCATATTAATAGTGTCTGAGCTTAACGCGACGGGATTGACACGCATATCAATGTTGTCTGCGATATCGCCCGTAACCAATAAGATGTTGTTGAGGGTACGATTGCGCTCAAAATACTTCATAAGCTGCATGGGCGTGGCACATTTTGCCGCCGATGAGGAAAACGGTAACCAATTATTATCATCGGTAAATTGGCCTCCCAGTATGGCACGACTGCTGCGTAGTATGACCCGTTCACCAAACACACCACATAGCGCTCCCGTGTGATTGTGCACTACTGCATCAAAGGGCTCTGGTGAGGTATTTGGGTCTTGTGAATTTTCTGTTTCGTCTGCGTCAACGTAGCTCTGAAACGCTTGCTGATAATATTCGGTGCAAGGCGTATGATCGTAGAAAGGTAATTCATTGAATCCGTACCATTGGCTGAACACTTTGGCAGATGACGCACTTAAGAAAAGTGCTTCATGGTCTTTCAATACATTCAATACGCGAGGCGCGTCAGCCGTGATGTTACGACTAATATAGAACATAGTCACTCTTCCTTATCGACAGTGTGGAATGTTTTCCTAGTGTCGGTGATACGTGGACTTCACCATCTGGTAAAAAGCGGTCATCTTGAACCAAGAGTTGATAGCACTCAATAAATTCTTGCTTATCGAGAAAGTCGGTAGCGGCAATGCTGTCTAGTGCTTCAAGGTGCGGTTTAAATTTTGGCATCACGCCTGGTTTTGAATCAGTCAAATAACCCCATAGATCGAAAACATCGGCTTCGTAGCGGCAAAGGCTTGCTAAATCAAACAGCATTATTTTGCGCACATACCACAAGCCCATTTGGGCGTTCGGTGTCGTTCCACTGAACCATTCTGCTCGCATGTTTTTGTTTCGTATGCCGTGCCAAGCGCGAGGACCGTTAATGAATTTTTTTGGGTCAACATCAACCGGGTTTATACCTAGGTCTTGATGTGCCATTAGACGAGAGCTACCGCGTGGTTCGAGTATTTTCCAGCGTCCTCCATCGAAATATTCCACTACTACATGATCGGCAAGTGCACGTTTGGTGTCGTAATACATATGCGTAAATCCAAAGCGGAGACGCGCAGGCACACCTTGGGCGCGAAACTGGCTACACACCAGTAAAGCGAGATCGCGACAGCGGCCACCAACTGGCGTGACAGGTTCCGATGAGCTGGGGTTAAGTTTGTGGTAGCGCGCTATGATATCGCTGACCGAACGTAGCTCGAGATCGTTGGCACGCTCCGGTGCCATATTGTGGAATTCAGAATGGTTGTAATGTGCCACCAACTCGTTCGCGAGGTTAATTGCGCTTTGAGGATCTGACAAAATGTCGTCTCCGTAAGCTGGATCAAAACGGTACCAATGATCAAACTTAGTGTAAGGCGTCGGTGTAGAATAAATATGAGTGATATTCATTAGGTTGGATTTGGTTATTATTGAACTCATTGTGCTTCTCCATGAATCAGACTGTCGAGAACCGCCAAGCATTCTTGCTTTACTGCGTGTTCGTGTTGAGATTGGACTAAGGCGCTACCACCTGAGATTTGCGACGATTTTTGTATAGATAAGGGAAGGTGAATGAAATCGAAATGTTCCCCTTTTGAGAGTAAGTGGAGCTGGGTACGCGATGCATCAAAAAAGGTCAAATAGCGTAAAGGGTCACCAAACGTTGGGTGCGTATCTTGTTCTGAATGAATCAGATTCACGCTGCAAATAGGCGCATCTGCTAGCAATTCTGCCAAGCCTGGGCTGGCGGATAACCCAGGAGCCATCAGTAATACTTGATGCTGCCATTGTGGGCAGTTTCCCTTTCTGATTGCGCGCAATAAGGGGTAGACGCCTGCGGAGAATGATAGGTATCGAATCTTTCCTATTTCCTTGGGATAAATGGGTAACCCGGTTAACTGTGTGAAGGCATCCAATATCGAGGGGTAGATGGCATAGGCATCTTCAAGCGCCAAGGAGATTTTGTCGGGGTCGTCACTCGGCTTTAGTTTTGGATTGATATAACAGCCCACAGACATCACCCAATATCCCGCTTTGGCTAGTGCTTCTGCGAGGTGAAAATGATCAAACGGGCCACCATTAAAACCAGGAAATATCAAACACAATTTTTTTACCTCTATATCAGGTCTTGCTTGAATATCGAGGGTTTTAGCTGCATCGCCCTTGTACGTGAGGTAGTAGTACATGGGGTTGCGTGCTTTCTTTTTTGCCTGTGCTATCTCATCAATAGGTGCCCAAATCGCGATATTAGTAGGCTTGCTATCAATGGTGATTAGACGGTTATACACCGCGATTTCTTTATTGAATCGCGTTTTTACCTTGGTAAGTGATGGTACGCAACAGGAAGGGTTTACCCTGCCTGTATGGGTAAACGCCGTATGATGTATCTCTTGATCAAACATGGCTTGCCACCTTGTCCATTAAAGTTTTTTTGTCGAGTTTGCCATTTCGATTGCGGGGTAGTTCAGATACATTGATGAAGTGAGGCTGAACATAGTTATCGTATTGATCACGAAAAATACGTGCTAAGGCTGCTTCGCTAATTTTGGCATTCACGGTGATCACCAAGAGGCGATCAAACGTGCCTTCACTACTGCTTGAAAAAAGGGTGACAACCACATCTTCGGCCTTCGTCATTTCCTCAACAAAAGTTCGACATGCAGCGGTGTTAAAGCGGTATCCACCAATTTTGATATCGTCATCTTGGCGCGCGATAAACACATGATTGCCATCTTCTTCGATGCGAATAATGTCGCCAGTGCGGAACATGTAGCCGTGTTCGGGGTGATATGAAAAATGAATCGACGTTTGCTCTGGGTTCTTCCAATAAGCTTTTAGTACCTGTGGCCCTGCGATGTAGGCTTCGCCCGTTCCTGTCTCGTGAAACGTCGCATCTTGCTCGCTTTGAATGAACAACCGGTGGCCACCAAAAGGTTGCCCGAGTGGCATGTGCTGGAAGTATTCCATGGTAGGATCATACAAACATGCCATCATAGCTACGGTGCATTCAGTAGGGCCGTAGTAGCTGTAAACTGTGCAGTTGGGCGCGGCCAACGACAAAGTATGAAGTATCGAGGGTTGAACTGGCTCGCCCCCGACAAATGCCAAGCGTAGAGATGGGTATTGGTTCGGATTCAATTGTCGAGTTTTGTTTAAATACGCCACGGTTGATGGCACTGATGCCCACACACTCACCGCGTGACGTGATAAGAACCCTGAGAAATTGAATTTGTCATTTTCTCGAAGTACGGCTATCGCGGCTTGATTAAACAGGGCGATGAAGATTTCGTGGATGCTGAAATCAAAGCTGAGTGGGGAAATATGGCTCAGTATATCGTCAGCATGAATGCCAAACTCATCACGCGTGGTTTCAAGGTAGTTTAGTAAATTGTGGGTTTCGACGCTAACCCCTTTAGGGTTACCTGTACTTCCTGAAGTGAAAATTAAGTAAAGATCAGGGTTGTTTGTGCTTGGCGTGGGGATCCTTTCGTTACCCACATTTCTAGGAGGGCATGGTTGATGAAAAACGCCTTCATTGAGTAGATCTCCGCAACTTGCAACGAGTGTCGGGCTACCTGATTGTTTAGCCACGGTGAGTAAGCGTGATGAAGAAATGTCTGTGAAAAAGAAAGCGATAGGGAGCTCATCAATTAGTCTTGCGAGTGAGCGATTATCTATCTCCGCCGTGACTGGTACCAAGGTATAGCCATATACTACACTGAATACATACATGACAACACTGGTATAGGATCGTTGCGCGGACATTAAAATGTGCGTACCTGTGGGTTGACCATTCGTTGCGACGGTGAGTTTTTTGTGTAGCAAAGTTGCGTCATTCAACAGGTCTTGATAGCTGTAGATTTTATCTTGGTCGAGAACTGCAACGCGATCGTTCGCCTCAGCCATGATGTTATATAGTATGTCTCTCATTGCGTAATCCTTCTAGCTGAATAACATTAAGTACACAGGCGCCAAACATCCCGCCAGCGCCAGCTGCCACAGCAAGAAAACGCAATGGGTTTTCTGCGGAGGGTGGGTTATCTTCATGGGCGAATTCTTCAAGTGCATCGCTGAGATTGATTACCATGTCATTGCAGAAGCAGTGACCCTCGGTTTGTATGTTTCGCGAAAACAATCGCGATTCAGCCAAGTCGAGCGATTGACAAAGAAAACGCCATGATTTGATGTTGATGTTGTGTGGGAGTAAGTGGTCAATTTGTGAAAGGGTGACGTTGGCTTTGTTTAAGGCGCTCTGGATCACCAGGTGCATATTCTGGCGATAGTTTTCTTCGTAGGTTTTGCTTTCCACATTGTCAGCCCAAATGCCTCGCGAAAAGTTGCGGTCATAGTGTAAATACACGCTACTCACCTGAATTTTTGGTGTATCGGTGTGGCTTAATCGCAAACTGGTATTGCTGTCACCCTGCACGGATAAGCCACGTGTTATGCGCATTTCTTTGCTGAATGCCAATTCAGCATTATGAATGCAGTAATGGCGAAGCGCAGGGGCGGATCGCGAAATAATATCGAGCTGTTTAAACAAAGAAACGCAACGATTGGCGTTGCTCAACCCCAAAGGGATGAGGTTGTGAATTCTTGCCAATGAACGGTCAATAGATTGACCAAATTGAGCACGCATGGCACCGGTATTAGCGCTACGCAATTCTACATCTTCGTCGCGGTTCGTTGGAAGTGAGACCAAGGGTATCATAAGTGATTGATGTGGTTCGTTGTCGGGCAATACATTGACCGTTTCAATCCCCATCATTTTTTTCAGTATGTGTGCATTGAACGAGGTGCAATGCACGGAATCATAATGATCCACCAAGATGAGTTTTTGCTTCGGCCTTACCACACAAATGGCATCGATAGACAGTACGATGTTTTCACAATCATCCATTCTCATGAGTTTTCACCTCTGGGTTTACGTCTGCAAAGAGTTTTTTGTGATCGATCTTCATGTTTTTATTCATCGGTAGAGGGCCGATATTAATTTTCAATGGCAAAGTGTAGCTTGGTAGCGTGCCCGTCAAATGGCGACGAATCTCAACCTCTTTCAAGTTTTCTCCTGAGATAAACAACACGATGCCGACGATGGTGCCATTGCTGGAGTTTTTTTCCACCACTGCGAGATTTGAACAAGGAATGGTTTGGCGAATGAGATGTAATATCTCGTTCTTCTGGATTCTGTGCCCGCGTATTTGCAATTGATCGTCACCGCGACCGAGGTAATGATTCGATTTGTCTGTGGATAGTTCAACGTTATCACCTGTGCGATAGAGAAACTGTCCAGTTTGCGGGTCTTCGATCAGCTTTTCTCGGCATACATGGCCTTCACTGAAATACCCATCAAAGACTTGTGGGCCACCTACCAACAATTCACCACGACCTATTTTGCTGATGTGCCCTTCATTAAGGACATAGAAAAAGGTGTTATCCCAAGCATCACCTATGGTAAGAATACCATTATGAATGTCGTTTTGATGAGGGTGTGTGATGTCTTTCCCTGACACTGACACGGTGCATTCGGTTGGGCCGTACAAATTGAATATGCGACTATTGGGCGCGAGGGCTCGCCACGCCTGCTGAATGACTAAGGTCAGTGCTTCGCCACAAATCATGGTCTTACGAATGCGGTTGAATGTATGGCTGTGGTACTTACGCAAGTGGTCTAGGTGGTTGATGAAAGATGGAACACAAGACCAAAAAGTGATGTCATGTCGTTCAACAAATTTGCTGACGGTAGCAGGGCTGAGTAAATCCGATTTATCGGCAATACAAAGGCAGCCGTGATTGTGAACCGGCAGGTACAGCTCATGTATGTTGAAATCAAAACAGACATCGTGGATCACCGAAAAATTATCGTCTTGTTCGACGTTGAAAAAGCGAGTTGCAGCTGACAAGTAACTGTTAAGATTATGACTTTGGATCGGTACAGATTTTGGTACCCCTGTTGAACCAGATGTGGACAAAATATAAACACAATTTTCTAGCGAGAGCGTGTTTTTCCCGGTCGTGTTTCCTGCGTTTTCAGGGCAAGAGATCGCGCGATAAGAGAGGTTTTCATCAGCAATAAGAGTCAGGCTTGCACGTGCTGAAATTTGAGTAAGTTCGCTTTCAGTTTGTGTGTCTGTCAATAAGACGAAGTTTTGCCATTTATTTGCTTTTGCAATAGCACGATCGAACGGTTCGTTAAGTGAGATGGGCTCGTAGGGGATGCATTCAAGCCCAAGTAATAAGTTGAATAAATTTGCAAACAGTGGTGAACGTGAGCACGTTAATACAGGCACATTTTTTTTGATGCTACCATTGGCATTGAGTTGATCACGAAGTTGACTAGCAAGCACTAACAAATTGTGATAGCTGTAGGTGGTATCACGATATCGCACTGCAACTTTGTCGCCAAATTGGTCGATATTCGATGTGATGGTTTGTTGTAGAGAGGTAATTGCTAAAGTGCTCTCGGGCATTGTGGTATTAGTCATAAGACGGGTCCTTTTTCGTGTCGGTCCGTTTCAGGGTAACGCTTGAGAAAAATCCACCCACACCCGCAGTAACACAAAGAAAATAGTCAGGGTAGGGATGAGCGATAGGGGGGGAGGTTTTATCTGCTGAGTTGTTATTTATTAAGGTGTTACCTGCAGGATTGTTGGAAGTAATATAATGCTGTTCGAGCAATTTTAGATTGATGAAAGCATCACTGCCATAGCAATGACCATGGTCAGTAACACCATCAGTGAAGAATGCGAGTTGCGGATTATTTAGTTTTTTTTCAATGGCTTTCCATGTGTAGACATTCACGTTATGGGGCACAATGGCGATATGGCTCTCTGCATCTATATCGAGGCTGATGAGTGATTGTTCAATCAGGGCAACAACCCGATCTTTATAGGTTTTTTCATAGAGCGCGTGCTTTTCAGTATCTTCCCACGCGCCACCAAAATGTGCGGGATAAACCTGTGATTCGTAGTTCACAAACTGATAGTCGCCAGCAGAACCGTCATCTAAACAAATCGCGCTTCGAGCGTCGCCAGTGACGGTCGATCCTGGGATATCTTTGAGAATCGGCGTGAAGCCAGTGTCGCAAGTCACGATCACATGACGTTTTCTCATTAATGAGCATTTTTGTTGGCGACGACGGTAGAGGTCGAATACTTTAAATGTCGAAGCACAGTTGCTGGCGGTTGAACCAAACAATACACCTTTGCCATGACTTGAGCGATTAAGTGAGCGCAAACAAGACTGCCCGAAGGGATGAACGTCTTGGCCAGTGTGGGTGTATGTGAGCGTATCTGAACCCTGTAATTCGATTTGATTACAAAAGGTATCTTGTAGCAAGTATTGCAATGGTGACAGCTTGGATACTGGTGTCTTAACGATGCGAAATATCTTCTTGATGATACCTATATAGCCCGTGTCGTAGCCGAGGTCGGATAGGGTAGTTTCGACAGGCTCTCTGTATGTTGCTGTGTTCGACCAGTAATTAAGTTGGGCCATAGTGCAATTCCACTTATGATTTTATGGAACTAATTTTGATTGAATACCTGCTCGTTACCTAGCTGTCAATTATAACAGTTAGTATTCTGATTTTGGTCTGACGTATTATCTAAACATGAATAAACATTACTCTCTTTTTTTGAATTTTTTTCTTAGTTTGTAATAACAAGGAATCATACCCAAGTAATTAAAGGGATAAATCGTATAATCAAAGGAATAATAATGTTGAGAATAACGCTTGAAACTGTAATAAAAAAAATGTGTCTGCTTACTCTGCTGTTGCCGGTGTCTTTTGTGAATGCTGAATCTAGTTTTGATGAGCAGAAAGTGCGAGATATGTTGAATGGACATGAATTATCAGGTAGTCCATGGGTCTTTGAAGAAAAGGATGAGATTAACAACTTCACATTTTTACGCGAGGAGCGAAACCAAGAGTACCTCGAATATTTTGTGTATATGAGCTTGCGTACTGATAAGGCGTGCCATAATTCACTGATCCTTATCACTATCAATACCAGCAATAATGAATTGGAGTCAGCAGATATGGTGCATCATGCACCTGCAAAGCGTTGCCTGACATACAAAGAATTTAAGAATCCATAATGGGATAATCAATGATGTCAAATACTTCAAAACCGGGCGTTCTTGAACTGAAACCTTCGAGCAGGTCACTTCCACCAACACCGTTTTATGTCTATTCTCAAGAGGGTATTCAACAGCAATGTGAACGCTTAAAAGCAGTGACGTTGCCTAATGTGGCAACCGTGCTGTATTCACTCAAAGCAAACCCGAATCCTTCGCTTGTCAATAGTATTGTTAAACAAGGGCTAGGTTGTGATGTAAGTAGTGCATTCGAACTAGATGTAGCGCTTTCGAGTGGTGTTGATCTCAAAAAAATTGGCTGTGTCGGCCCATATAAATCAACGCGGCTATTAACGGAGTGTGCGCGTAATAATATTGCGTTTGTGGCTGTTGAGAGTGCTGAAGAATTGGTTGAATTGGGCAAGTTAAAACAGCGTTATAATTCGGATACCGCGATTCTTCTGCGCATTAATCCAAACATAGAAATTTCGGGCGGTTCAATGAAAATGGGCGGTGTAGCTTCTCAGTTTGGTATTACGGAAGATGATTTATCTTCGCTCATCGCTCTCGCTGAATCACACAAAATTGCTATTGAGGGAGTTCATATTTATGCTACAACTCGTGTGCTTGAACCTTCCAGTTTCATTGCTAACTTCTCTGCTTTGTGTGATTACTTGATTCAACTAAAAATGCGCTTTTCATTGCCTCTCAAATGGCTAAACCTTGGAGGTGGCTTTGGCATTCCTTACTATAAAGGGGAAGAAGCGTTATCGCTCGAGTTGATGAAAGAAGCCTTGATCTCACTGCAACAGAAGCTGATGACAGAAACGGAGGCGACACGCCTCTTTTTTGAAAGCGGACGCTTTATTGTAGGTGATAATGGAAAAGCTGTCGTGCAGGTGAAATCGATTAAACAATCGGGAGGGAAAAACTTTGTGGTATGTGATGGAGGATACAATATTTTCCATGGCGCCACTGCCTTCGCCAGCTTGATGCGAAAACCGTATTTTATCAATAAAGTAAAAGGAGTGAGTTTAAAAGAGATCGCTCAATCTGGTTTGCCTGGGCGTATTACGGTTAATAATGATGAGTCATCAGAAATCGAGATCATGCGATATACACTAGTTGGGCCACTGTGCACGCCATCAGACATTATAGCTGACAAATTTGAGTCAGAACCAATTGCGGTTGGCGATTACTTAGTGGTACACCAAGTTGGAGCGTATGCTATTACCAGTTCCCCTGGTCTATTCATAGGGCACGGTTTTCCAGCTGAATTCCTTGTTACGGCTAATGGGTTGAAAAAAATAGGGAAGCAGGACTCGATAGAAGAAATGAAACGCAGATATATCAATCTTGCAGAAGGTGTAAATTCTGATTCTCTGAATGAAATAGTAAATTAAAAGTAAGGTTATCTACTAAGCTTGAATCTCAAGTTAATTTGTTGTATTTGCCAGAAAATAACTGCGAAAATACTTATTTTAAAGCTCGGTAAAAAGGCATAATTAAGCTTGAGAGGTACCTTGGTAATGTATGATAAGTAATCTTTAATCTAAACCAGAATGTACCTAAGATGGTGGCATGGTTTAGATGCCTCAATGATCAAGATTTCAGCCACTACATGTTAATAATATTGAAATCTCCATAGATTCCAAGGGAATGTTGCCTATGCCGCAGGGGTATCACTAACGTGCATGTATCACATTACAGACAAGTGGCAAGAAAAGTTACTGATAGAGTTTCTCTTGAGTCCTAATTTTTGTAATGTAGATGATTTTTGTCATTAATTTCCCAAATTGGAAGCACAATCTCTTCTAGGTGTATCGCGTAAACGGAGATGCTGCTCTAAACGCACCTATCTAATTGTGATTTCATAATAGTGGGCAAGAGCTTTTATATTGGGGCTGTATAGTTGGAATTTGGGGGGAGACTTACCTAAACTACTTAGTTACTCTCTTCATTAATATATTATCTAAGTTTATTATACCGATGGTCGCTTATTTTAAAATCTGCCACAATAGTGGAAGTTACCGCATTTCAGTACTTGTAGATAGCGCCTAGTGTGGAAAATAGCCACGTGAGGGATGTTTTTAACTTTGGCTATTGATTAATGATGATAAAGCTCTTGTTTTAAATACCATTGTAGGTGAGTGATTACCCTACTGAAAGATTCTCAGGTAGAGCACTATCATCATCGTAGTGAAACAGGGTTTACGCTTAATGCTTTTACGAAATAGTAGTTGCCTGTGGTGGTGACTTAAGCAATGTTAATATTCAAGCTCGCATCAACCTCCAACCGCAAGGCTACAGAACGTTCTTTACCTACTTTTAATGATTTCCCATCGCCCATTCGGCTTATGTTTAAGCCCAGTGAGCGTAACATTCTTTCACAACCGAGGGTTGTGACTAGTACATAGGTTTGAATCTGATTTTCTTGTGCAAAATCGTAGAATGAACGGATTAGTCTAAGTGTGTTATAGCCGAACCAACCGGTAGCATTTTCGTAGTCTTCTTTTGATGTGGTGAAGCGCGATATTTCCCAGACACCCTTTTCTATTGGGGCTTCTTCACCTTGAAGTAGCTGAGGAAATACATCTTTTAACATGTACTTTCCTTGTGTTGGCAGAGCACGCCAGGAGCCAATTACATCTTTTTTTTCTTTCAGTAGTGCTATATAACTAACTTGATCCACTTCATCGAAAATATCTGATTCCATCCCTTGCGATGAATCTACTTCCCATCCTAATCTATCTAAGAAACAACTATGACGTTGACGGAAAATATTATGTAAAATAATAGAATTATTTAATTTTGTTTCTGCTGTTAGAGTAATTAACTGTTTCACGGTCATTCCTTTTTTCGATAACAATTTGTGAAGATTAGTTGAGAACGAACTCTCAGATTATTACAGCCTCCTTAGTGAAAGTAGCTGTCACAATTAACAGTTCAAAGCTATGTGAATCTAAATTCCCCCCTGTGTCAGGATAGTTGTCATCCCTTAGATTTCAGTTAATCATAAGTACAGGGTGCGGTAATTTAGGTTGGAATGACTCGATATTCATCAGAAAGAAAAGACGCAGCTTTAAGTAAAATGTTACCACCACAATCTCGAACGGTAAGTGAGGTCGCAAGCGAAGAAGACATCCCTTATAACACTTTGTATATTTGGCTTAAAACAGCACAGCAACACGGTGTAAAAATGGCTACTTCACAAACTTGGACAGCGGAAAGTAAACTTGCCGTCATCATTGAAACTGGCACGTTAACAGGCTCCGAAATCGCCAGTTATTGCAGAGGAAATGGCTTATATCCAGAACAAAAAAAGCCTATAAAGCAGAATTTGTGCAAAGCGTACAACCTAATAAAATCAAAGATAAATCCAGTATTAAAGAAGCTCAAGCGGATAAAAGAGAAATTAAATCGCTGAGAAAAGAGCTGAGGCGTAAAGAGAAAGCACTTGCTGAAACTGCGGAGTTATTGGTGCTGCGAAAAAAGTTCAATGCTCTCTGCGACCTAGGCGACGAGGAGAGCTAACTCCTGTATTAGAACGTCAAAAATTAATTGCAATCATTGATACAGCCTTTAAAACGGGCGCACGTAAAAAGCTTGCTTGTAGCGAAATTGGATTTAAGCCTGAGAACTTACCGTCGTTGGGTTACACAAGATGGATTAGTCGTCGCTGATAAGCGGCCTGAAGCAGACAGAAAAGCACCTAAAAACAAGTTGTCTAAAGCTGAACAGGTATCGATAATAACAGTTTGTAATAGCGATAAATACGTCACTTTACCGCGATCACAAATAGTGCCTTCGCTATTAGATAAAAATGAGTACCTCGGGTCTGTATCTACGTTCTATCGCACACTCAAACAAGCTGGACAGCTGGTTCATAGAGGCCGAAGTCGTGTGCGTAAGAAAGTGAGTCGATCGACGACTTATACGGCCAGTAAAGCGAATGAAGTTTGGTCGTGGGATATTACTTATTGCCACTCAAAAGTACGAGGTCAATATTTCTATCTGTATATGATTTAGGATATTTACAGTCGAAAAATAGTGGGTTACGGAGTACATGAAAACGAATGTGGTATTAAGGCTGGGGAGTTATTATAACGCACTTGTTAGCGTGAAAAAATAGGTCGAGCACCCCTTGTTTTAGATTCGGATAATAGCGCACCAATGAAAGCGGTAACGATGAAAGTCAAGATGGAAGAGCTCGGCGTTACGCCATCATATAATCGACCGAGAGTCAGCAATGAAAATCCTTATTCTGAGTCGACATTTAGAACACTAAATACAGACCTAATTGGCCATCACATGGATTTCATAACTTAATTGAAGTGCGATATTGGGTGCAAGGATTTGTAGATTGGTGCAACTATGAGCATAAACATAGCCGTATTTAATTTGTCCCACCAAGTGAACTACATGATGGATTAGACGGTGATATTTAAAAAAAAAGAAAGGAAATACAACTCGAAGCGAAGATTTAGAATCCGTTACGCAGGTCGGGTGATGTTCAAAATTGTAATGCAATTGGCGAGGTAACATTAAATCCAGAGAAAGAAGGATCATAAAAATTAACTAATGAGTGCCAACTGTCTTGAAAAACACCGATTTAGCAACCCCTTATTCATTTTTGTGAAACTTTAAGCAATGTCAACCTAAGCAGGTTCGTTGTTGTTTTTA
>Ga0105354_1001172_pt1 | contig 16186 bp, 14 predicted proteins | sample GOMGulsemesocosm_FD_83658 | JGI IMG/M metagenome (GOLD analysis project Ga0105354, IMG submission 83658) | Methane-oxidizing microbial communities from mesocosms in the Gulf of Mexico - GOM9B Gulf of Mexico | ecosystem: Environmental > Aquatic > Marine > Cold seeps | place: USA: Gulf of America...
ATCTAAAATAGATATCTCTTCGCCCACACCTACAGCTACAGATGTTGTTTTTACAACGAGCCCTCTTGACTTAGCAATTTTAGGGAATTACATTTTCTCTGTAAATTGGCATGGAGAAATTTTTAAAACAGACATCACATCCCCTGCACCAACTCCAATTAATGTATTAGCAGGAGTCGGTCCACTAACTGGTATAGTGTCTATTGGAAACGAATTATATCTTAGTGAAACTTCGGCAAATAAAATCACTAAAATTGATGAATTCCATGGTCATACCATTACCATTACAGGAACATGTAGTGACCCAGATGTGCTGGGAGTGTATGAATATGATGGGGTTTATAATGGAAAAGCGAGTTTTCGTAAAGGATTAAATATTACTGCTTGTAATGAAATGAACACTCTACAAGCTATATGTGAAAATCCAAATGCTCTAATTAAATACTCTATAAGATGGGATGGTTCGAAATGGGAGTGGCTTGTAGAAACAAACCCTCTTAATCTTAATTGTCAGTGGTTTGCACCTGCTAGTCAGTGTATTCCTAGTTTTAAAAGTAGTACTAAATTATCCTCCCCACTATTAGCAACAAGTACTGATAATACAGGATCATTACCTCCGTGTAGTAACTGGATAGCTGAAGCTACAGGGTGTGTACCTATTATTGCTGGGTGTGAAGCACTTGGTATTACACAAAATATTTCATCAAATACTGTAGCACTTTACCCTAACCCTACAAATGGGGATGTTACAATTGATCTTGGACATATAAACAAATCTGTAACAGTAAGTTTAATAAGTGTTACAGGCCAACTTATTTGGAAAAAAAACATGCAAAACACATCGTCATTAGAGTTTAATATTACGCAATCAGCTGGCTTTTATTTTGTTCAAATTGTAAAAGAAAATGGTGAGAAAAATCTTTTAAAGGTGCTCAAAAAATAAATGCTAAATACGGGTATGATGGCTACCCAGCAAACCCAAATGGTTCTGATTATAACGTAGCCATGATGAGTTCTAAAGACGGTCGTCATTTAGTTACTATGCCACACATTGAACGTTCTATATTCCAATGGAACTGGGCAAATTATGTTGATGACAGAAAAGACGAAGTATCTCCTTGGTTAGAAGCTTTTGTTAATGCTAGGAAATGGTTAGAGAATAAATAAATTTAGGCTTTAAGTTAAAAAATCCTCATAGATTAATTTCTATGAGGATTTAATTTTAGAGTAGTTTTATTAAAACGAAAATATTATTACTAAATTCATCGCTTAGATACTTGTATCATGTATATTTATTGAAATAAATATGTTCTCATTGAGAAAAGGAATAAATGAACAAACTTAAAAAAGGAGAATTCTTTGGAAGTCACTATCAAAAATTAAATTTTAAAGAATTTACAATAACCGATACTGAATATACACATGATAAGGTAGATTGGCATTATCATGAAAACCCATACTTCACTTATCTATTAGAAGGGAAACTTTTTGAAGCCAACAAAAAAGAAGAGTACTACTTACAACCTGGAAGTTTATTATTCCATAATTGGCAAGATGCACATCATAATATAAAGCCTCCGGAATATACAAGAGGATTTCATATTGAGTTAAACCCTGATTGGTTCAACAAGCATAACATTTCTACTGTAAACCTTGAGGGAAGCCTAAACTTAAGATGCCCATTAATTAAGAGTTTAATGAATAAGGTTTTTTGGGAAACAAAAGTGAATGACAACCATAGTCAATCAAGTATTGAGTTGTTAACTTTAGATATTTTTAATAACATCAAAAATTCAGATGTTAAAAATCAGATTAAAAAACCAACTTGGGTAAATAGACTTCAAGAGGTTATTTTAGAATCTGAAATAGAATGCAACCTTACAAACCTTAGCAAAGAGCTGAATATTCATCCAGTACATTTATCCAGAGAATTTCACAAGTATTTTGACACAACTTTAGGTCAATACATCAGACTACTTAAACTAAACAAGGCAATACTTCTCATTTCTACAAATAAATACTCTATGACTGAGATATGTTACAAATGCGGGTTTTATGATCAAAGCCATTTTATAACTAACTTCAAATCTATATACAAAACAACCCCTTTAAAGTTTCTCAAAAAAATATCTTAATGTTAAAATTATACAATTATTTAAATAACTAAATTCTCATCTTTACAGTGTCAAATTTAATATTAAAACAATGAGATTATTTCACCTATTTTTTACCACTCTATTTCTTTCTATAACATTTATTAGTGCTCAAGAAATGCAGGATTACACTAAAGATTGGGAAGGAGAATTTAAAACAGCAACTACCTTAAATTTTACTCTAAAAATTGAAGGATTGAATACTCAAAACTCAGTCTTTAAAATTTCAAATGAAAGCACTATTATCAACCATCAATTTAATCATAGCGATAATAATCTAATTGATATTAATATAGATGACACACTGTCTTTCAAAGGAGAATTAAATAGAGAGCATACTGAAATAAATGGCTTTATAAAATCTGGATTATTACTTTATCATACAAAACTCACAAGGTCAAATGAAGGTGTTTTTATTGGGAAGTGGAATATTTTTATAGTCGATAAACTCAAATCGAAAGCTTTCTATTTAAATATTGAAAATGGTAACGGAGAAAGTTATGAAGCTTACCCAATATTTGGGGATAATAGATTTACTGGAACTTGGTGCACAGGCTTTGAAAAAAATAAAAATATTATTTCCTTTTTTGATTATAAAACTGGTTTAAGGTTTAAAGGAAAACTGTCTTCTTCAAAAATAATCTTAGACGTAAACCTTGGAAATAAATTAGTTACACAAGTTGAACTTACAGAATCAAAAGAAGATTGGAAAATCGGGGAATTTACTTCTCAAAATGACTCTAACAAACTACCTGTATTAAATGACGGATGGGATCTTGCAGCTTCAGAAGAACTAAATAAAGAGTTCCTTTTAAAAATGGAAGATTCTATAAAATTAAATGCTCTTGAAAACACTCACAGTGTCTTAATTTCACGAAATAACAAACTTATTTATGAAAATTATTTTTCAGGATATAATAGTGAAATTCCTCATGACACGCGTTCGGCTTCCAAAAGTATCTCATCTGCAATTATAGGTATTACAATAGACAAACAGATGGTTACTGATGAACAGCAGAAACTTTACAACTTCTTACCTATTGAACATCAAAATGCAGATGATCCATTAAAAAAAGAAATTTCTATTCATAGTTTACTTACAATGAGTTCAGGTTTAGATGCGGTTGATTTTGGTACAAAAAGAAAATCGTATGCTACTGAAGATAATTATCAACAAAAAGAAGACATCACCAAATATATTTTAGAAGCTCCAATGCTTTCTAAACCAAATTTACATGCTAATTATGGCTCTGCCAATCCATATCTATTAGGTGTAATTGCAAATAACGTTACAACTGAACCTTTAGAGTTATTCATAGATAAAAACTTATTTCAAAAATTAAACATTACTAATTACATCATTCAAACAGACAATAAAAGCACTCCTTATTTTGGCGGTGGCATGTATTTAACTCCTCGTGATATGTTGAAGTTTGGACAACTATACTTAAATAAAGGAATATGGAATAATAAAAGAATTCTATCCGAAAAATGGATTAATAAGTCATTTAATAAATATCATATCTTAGAAAATACGAATGACAAAAATGAGTATGGCTATTTATGGTGGCACAAAACATATGTTGTCAATAATCAATCTATAAAATCTATAGAAGCCAGAGGTGCTGGTGGTCAATATATTTTTGTCTTACCCTCCTTAAAATCTGTGGTTGTAATTACATCTGGTAATTTCAGGAATGGAAAATTCCAACAACCAGAAACTATTCTAGAAGAATATATATTACCATCACTACTAAATTAAATAAAAGAACCTAAAAATAAACACTCATGAGTATTCTTTAATATTCAGGATACTCATGAAGTTATAAATAAGTGCTTTTTTTACGTTATTATATAAAAATATAGGATTACGTTGTCTAAAAATTCATTTTAAATATGCAATGTGAGTTATAAAACCCAACTCTTTCAATTGCTTTTTGTGATGCAATATTATCTACCGTTGTTGAACAAATTGGTTTTACTTTGTTCTCTAAGGCAATGTTTACCAACTCAAATAACACTTTAGTTCCTAACCCTTTTTTACGATTCTTATTTTTAACAACCATCCCCACGTCAGCATAAGTCGGCTGGCTTTCACTTAGCCTACACTCTCCAGTTGCTATAATTATATCCTCTTCTTCTACTATATATATTTCTCCTCGCTGAATGAGGTTTTCCGTATACCCGAATGAATCATCAAAACCTATTTCGTTCTTAAAAAAAGTTTTAATTCTATCAGCATCAAATATCTTAGCCTTATTCAAGTTCAATAGATCTGTACTTACTCTCTTTTCTTGTTCTAAGGAAAAAGTATAATTAATAGTATCGACCTGAGTAGATTTTGCAAATAGCAAACAAGTGTTAAATAACGTTGGTTCTATAGAACTCAAATGAGCTGAAATAATCATTCTTTCCTTTATCAATTCAGTAACTACAGTATTCATTAAATAACGATGAGAATCAATTAAAAATAATTGATTCAAACTCTTATCCTTATCTATACAACAATACCCTATCTCATCACCTTTGCTTTTAATGAGGTAACTAACAGAATTAGCAATATGTAAAGCTTCCCACATTCCATCTAAAGGAGCTACAAAACTAACATATAATTGTTTTCTGTAATTTACTATCGCTTCAGTTAGTTCTGATTTACTAAAACTGATCTTATTTTCCATATTTTTCTATTAAATGATTTTCTATTTTATCTAACGGATAATTCTCAAATACCGTTAAATAATCTAATGCTATCCCATCTATTTCAGCAATAAACATATAACTAAGTAATTCGTGGTTTTCATTATCAATTGCTTTAAAAATAGCCATTACTGAAACTAATAAGTGAGTCGCTCTTTCTTGTATTAGATCTTTTAAAATGTTTTTAGTACTCGGTTGAATCATGATATTTAAATTCAATTGAAAAAACAACTTATCGTTTCTCAACTGACTAAAAAGCTCCTTAATTAAATTCACTAATTGTTCTTTTGGACTAGTAATAACTTCTGAAGTTTCACTCATTTCAATCATTCTCTGGGTTGTTTCACTAAAAATCACTCGTAACAAATCCTTTTTTGATACAAAATGATGATATACCAATCCTTTAGAAACTCCAGCCTCTACACATATTTTAGTCATTGAAGTATTCTCAAAACCGAACTCTGAAAATAGATACGTAGCTACTCGTATTACTTCCTTTCTTTTATCACTCATATAAACTCATCAAAACAAACCGACCGATTGGTTTGCTTTACAAATATACTTGAATTAATCAAATAAAAAAGTATTTTTGTTTTGCTATATTAAATTCGTATCATAATACATGACATATTTTAAAACTGTTAAAAAAACCGATTTTAAAGAAGTACAGCAATTAGCATCTGAAATTTGGAATGACAATTATCAAGATATGATTAGTCAGAAACAAATTGACTACATGCTTAACATGATGTATAACCCTAAACGCTTGCAACAAGATTTAGATGAAGGCTATGAATGGGAGTTTATATATTATAACAACAATCCTATTGGATATTTAGCTTATGTTATTAAAGAAGATAAGCGTGTATTTTTAAGTAAAATTTATCTAAAAACTACAACTCAAGGCTTAGGTATAGGGAAGCAAGCCCTTAATCGTGTAAAAGAATACGCAAAAATCAATAACTGTTCTGCTGTATATTTAACTGTAAATAGAGGGAACGAAAAAGGCGTTAGAGCTTATAAAAAATCTGGCTTTGTTATAATAAGTGAAGAGGATTTTGATATTGGTAATGGATATATTATGGATGATTATGTATTTGAATTCACGATACAATAATGAATCAACACAAGATAAGATCAAAACCTTTTCATTCTTTTCCTTGAAAAATCCCTTCATTTTTTCTAATTTGCAGAGAACTACCAATCTTAAAATCCATATATGATCAATATAACACGTCTATTCGATTTTCCTTATTATCAATTAGAAAAATACAACCTCGATAAAGCTCTGGTTACTAAATACAATGGTGAATGGATTGCTACATCTACACAAGAGTATATTAACAAGGCAAATGCTATTAGTCGTGGGTTACTTCGTTTAGGAGTTAAAGCAAATGATAAAGTGGCTATTATTTCCATGAACAATAGAACGGAATGGAATATATGTGATATAGGTATTTTACAAACAGGTGCTCAAGACGTACCAATTTATCCTACTATAAGTCAGGAAGACTATGAATATGTCTTAAATCATAGTGAAGCAAGTTATTGTTTTGTTTCCTGTAAAGAAGTATTAAGTAAGATAAACGCCATCAAACACAACGTTCCTTCTTTAAAAGAAATTTTTTGTTTTGATAAAGTTGATGGTTGTAAAAGCTGGAATGAAGTTTTAGAATTAGGAAAAGACGAAAGTAATCAACCTGAAGTTGAGGAAAGAAAGAACGCTGTAAAAGAAGATGATTTAGCCACACTAATATATACTTCTGGTACTACCGGAAGACCAAAAGGAGTTATGCTAAGTCATAAAAACATTGTAAGTAACGCCATGAATAGCGCATGTCGTGTACCTGTAGCTGATGGCAGAACTAAAGCATTAAGTTTTTTACCAGTCTGTCATATCTATGAACGCATGTTATTATATATGTATCAATATTTTGGAGTGAGTATTCACTTTGCAGAATCATTAGAAACTATTAGCGATAACTTAAAGGAGATTAATCCTGAAATAATGACTGCAGTTCCTCGTTTACTAGAAAAAGTGTACGATAAAATTTACGCTAAAGGAGCTGATTTAACAGGAGTTAAAAAGAAATTGTTCTTTTGGGCTATTGATTTAGGACTGGAATATAAACCTTACGGGGCAAATGGTGCTTGGTATGAATTCAAGTTAAAAATCGCAAGAAAATTGATATTCTCAAAATGGCAAGAAGCACTTGGTGGAAACTTAAAAGTTATCGCCTCTGGTAGTGCTGCTTTACAACCTCGTTTAGCAAGAGTATTTAGAGCTGCGGATATCCCAGTTATGGAAGGTTATGGACTAACCGAAACGTCTCCTGTTGTTTCTGTTAATGATGAGCGTCATAGCGGATTCAGAATTGGAACTGTAGGTAAGTTATTACCTGACACTGAAGTAAAAATTGCTGAAGACGGTGAAATTCTTGTAAAAGGACCACAAGTAATGTTAGGGTACTATAAAGATCAAGCAAAAACTGACGAGGTTTTAAAAAATGGCTATTTCCATACTGGAGATATTGGTGAAATAGATGCTGATGGGTTCTTGAAAATTACGGATCGTAAAAAAGAAATGTTTAAAACTTCTGGCGGTAAATATGTTGCTCCACAAGTATTAGAAAATCAATTTAAACAATCACGTTTCATTGAGCAAATAATGGTAATTGGTGATGGCGAAAAAATGCCAGCTGCATTTATTCAACCTAACTTTGAGTTTATTGTTAATTGGGCTAAAATGCATGATATTTCATTAGGAAACACAGCACAGGAACAAATTAATACCCCACAATTATTAGAGCGTATTCAAAAAGAAGTTGATATACATAATGCTAAATTTGGAAAATGGGAACAAGTAAAACGTTTTGAACTTACTCCGGATGTATGGAGTATTGATGGTGGGCACCTTACTCCTACTATGAAAATGAAACGTAAAATAATCAAAGCAAAATACTTAGATCTTTATAATAAAATTTATGTGAAGAATTAATTTTTTACTCTTTTTAGAGTCAGTTCCTTTGATAACAACAGACCTAAATTAAAAAATCACATCACTAATTAAACGATTATCATTAGCTTAAACTTACTAGTGGGAATAAAAACAGCTCCAATATTGGAGCTGTTTTTATTTAACACTTATTTATTATGCGTGCATAATATTTTTTACTATATTTGATAAATATAATTATACCCCTAATATACTAAAAAATGACAGAAAAAACAATTGATCATGTTTTACGAGCCACATGGCAAGCTGTTGCAAAATCATACAATGAAGAAGCTAGTAAATATGGTGCTACAATGGCTGTTGCATTCACACTACTTAATATTGATAAAGACGGTACTGCTTCAACAGCTTTAGGACCTAAGATGGGTATGGAAGCAACTAGTTTTTCACGTACATTAAAGAATATGGAAGACAAGGGATTAATTTACCGTAAAAAAAATCCTGATGATGGAAGAAGTGTTTTAGTATTCTTAACCGATTACGGAATAGAAATGAGAAATATTTCTAAAGAAAAAGTGCTAACTTTCAATGAAGCTATCAATAAAAACCTTAGTGCTGAGAAAATCGCTCATTTCCATGAGGTTTCTAATACCATTGTAGATTTAATACAACAACGAAAAATATTTAATACAAAATAAAGGAATTAAAATGCAAAGACTCATCAAAAAAATTGCAGTAATTGGATCAGGAATTATGGGAAGCGGTATCGCTTGTCATTTTGCCAATATTGGTGTTGAAGTTTTATTACTTGACATTGTACCAAGAGAACTTACTGATAAAGAAAAAGCTAAAGGCCTAACTTTAACAAGTAATAGTGTCCGTAATCGTTTAGTAAACGATTCACTAACCACAGCTTTAAAATCAAAGCCCTCTCCTATTTATAGTAAAAAATTTGCAGATAGAATCACTACTGGAAATTTAGAAGATGACATTTCTAAAATAGCTTCAGCTGATTGGATTATTGAAGTTGTTGTAGAACGTTTAGACATCAAAAAAATGGTGTTTGAAAACATCGAAAAATATAGAAAACCAGGAACATTAATTACATCTAATACTTCTGGTATTCCGATTCAATTTATGAGCGAAGGACGTAGTGAAGATTTTCAGAAACATTTCTGTGGAACTCACTTCTTTAACCCTGCCAGATACTTAAATTTATTTGAGATTATTCCTGGTCCAAAAACATCGGATGAAGTATTAAGCTTCTTAAATGGATATGGTGAAAAATTCTTAGGAAAAACATCCGTAGTTGCTAAAGACACCCCCGCCTTTATAGGTAACAGAGTTGGTATTTTTAGTATCATGAGTTTATTCCATATGGTTAAGGAGTTAGATTTAACTATTGAAGAAGTTGATAAACTAAGTGGCCCCGTAATAGGTCGTCCAAAGTCAGCAACTTTCAGAACTGTTGATGTTGTTGGATTAGATACCTTAGTACATGTTGCTAACGGAATTTACGATAATTGTCCTACTGATGAGAATCATGAATTGTTTAAGCTTCCTGCATTCATTAATACCATGATGGAGAACAAGTGGTTAGGAAGTAAAACAAAACAAGGCTTCTATAAAAAAACAATGACTGATGGTAAAAAAGAAATACTATCATTAGACTTAAACACTTTAGAATACCGCACAAAAAAAAGAGCAAAATTTGCAACCTTAGAACTTACAAAAAACATTGATAATGTTATCGATCGTTTTAAAGTTCTTGTAGCAGGAAAAGATAAAGCTGGTGAATTTTACCGAAAAAGTTTAGCCGCACTTTTTGCATATGTATCTAATAGAATACCTGAAATTGCAAATGACCTTTATAAAATAGATGATGCCATGAAAGCTGGTTTCGGCTGGGAACATGGTCCTTTTCAAATATGGGATGCCATAGGTATCGAAAAAGGAATTGAAATTATGAAAGCTGAAGGGGCAGAGCCTGCCTCGTGGGTAAAAGAAATGATTACTAATGGTCAAACTTCATTTTATACCGTAAAAGAAGGAGCTACATACTACTATAATACTAATAAGAAAACACAAGAGAAAATACCTGGACAAGATGCCTTTATTATTTTAGATAATATCCGAAAAACTTCAGAGGTATATAAAAATTCTGGTGTTGTAATTGAGGATCTTGGTGATGGCATTTTAAATTGTGAATTTCGTTCTAAAATGAATTCTATCGGTGGTGATGTTCTTTCAGGTTTAAACAAAGCTATCGATTTAGCAGAACAAAATTATCAGGGATTAGTAATTGGTAACCAAGGAGCTAATTTCTCTGTAGGTGCTAATATCGGAATGATCTTTATGCTTGCCGTAGAACAAGAATATGACGAGCTAAACATGGCTGTTAAGTATTTCCAAGATACTACCATGCGTTTGCGTTATTCAGGAATACCAACTGTTGTTGCTCCTCACGGAATGACATTAGGAGGTGGTTGTGAATTGGCTTTACATGCCGATAAGGTAGTAGCTGCAGCAGAAACATATATTGGATTAGTAGAATTTGGAGTAGGTGTTATTCCAGGTGGTGGTGGTTCAAAAGAAATGGCATTAAGAGCTTCTGATACATTTGAAAAAAACGATGTAGAGTTAAACAGGCTTCAAGAACATTTCCTTACCGTTGCAATGGCAAAAGTAGCTACTTCAGCTCATGAAGCTTATGACTTAAATTTACTACAAAAAGGTAAAGATATTGTTGTTGTAAATAAGAGTCGTCAAATTGCTACAGCAAAAGCACAAGCTATTTTAATGGCTAACCAAGGATACACCCAACCTGTAAAACGGAAAGATGTTAAGGTTTTAGGTAAGCAAGCATTAGGAATGTTCATGGTAGGTACTGACTCAATGGAAGTAGGAAAATACATATCTGAACACGATAAAAAAATCGCTAATAAACTCGCGTACGTAATGGCTGGTGGAGATTTATCAGAACCTACAAGAGTTTCTGAACAATATTTATTGGATTTAGAAAGAGAAGCCTTTTTATCATTAACAACCGAAAGAAAGACTTTAGAAAGATTAGAGCAAATGTTAAAAAAAGGAAGGCCGTTACGTAATTAAAATTTCGTAAGTATTGAGATATAAGTATTAAGTAGTCAGATATGCATAATGTTGAAAATTTAAAAATATGGAGAAAGTCAATTGAATTGACAAAAACCATATACGTTTTAGTGTCTGAATTGCCATCAGATGAAAAATATGGATTAGTATCTCAAATAAAGAGAAGTGCTGTTTCTATTCCTTCTAACATTGCAGAAGGAGCTGGAAGAAATTCTAATAAAGAATTTAAGTACTTCATGAGTGTTGCGAATGGCTCAGCATATGAACTTCAAACACAATTAATATTAGTAATAGAATTAAACCTAATTAGTAAAGATAAAGTACAACCACTTATTGACTTATGTATTGAAATACAAAAAATGAATTATTCATTTCAACAAAAATTGTAACACTCAATACTACAAACTTAATACTCAATACTAACATCATATGAAACAAGCATATATAGTAAAAGCATACAGAACAGCAGTTGGTAAAGCACCAAAAGGAGTTTTTCGTTTTAAAAGAACTGATGAATTGGCAGCAGAAACCATTAAATACATGATGGATGAATTACCAAACTTCGATAAAAAACGTATTGACGATGTTATGGTTGGTAATGCAATGCCAGAAGGGTCACAAGGACTAAACATGGGGCGATTAATTTCATTAATGGGATTAGATATCGTTGATGTTCCTGGAGTGACTATAAACCGATTTTGTTCATCAGGTATCGAAACTATCGGTATGGCAACCGCAAAAATACAAGCTGGAATGGCTGATTGTATTATCGCTGGTGGTGCAGAAAGCATGAGTTCTGTGCCGATGACAGGATATAAAACCGAATTGAATTACGATGTAATCAACTCAGGTCATGAAGATTATTATTGGGGAATGGGAAATACCGCAGAAGCTGTAGCCAACCAATTTAACATCTCTAGAGAAGATCAGGATGAGTTTGCTTTTCAATCACATATGAAAGCTTTAAAAGCTCAAGCAGAAAATCGTTTCCAGGAGCAAATTGTTCCTATAACCGTTAACGAAACTTATGTAGATGCAAATGGTAAAAAAGCAACTAAATCATATACTGTTACAAAGGATGAAGGTCCTCGTGCAGGAACAAACACAACTGTATTAAACAAATTACGTCCGGTATTTGCTGCTGGAGGAAGTGTTACCGCAGGAAACTCATCACAAATGAGTGACGGAGCAGCATTTGTATTGGTAATGAGTGAAGCGATGGTAAAAGAATTAAACCTAGAACCTATTGCACGATTAGCAAACTATGCTGCAGCTGGTGTTGAACCAAGAATTATGGGAATTGGCCCAGTAGCTGCAATCCCTAAAGTATTAAAACAAGCTGGTTTAAAACAATCAGACATTGAACTAATTGAACTAAACGAAGCATTTGCATCACAATCATTAGCAGTTGTAAGAGAGCTAAACTTAAATCAAGATATCGTAAATGTAAATGGTGGAGCAATTGCCTTAGGTCATCCATTAGGATGTACGGGAGCTAAGTTATCCGTTCAACTATTTGACGAAATGCGAAAGCGTAATATGACAGGTAAATACGGAATGGTAACAATGTGTGTTGGTACAGGTCAAGGTGCTGCAGGAGTATTTGAATTTCTAAAATAGAGTTTAGAAATCAGTATTGAGTAATGAGATAGCACGTTACTCCTAAAATTAAAAAATAAACGTAGTTGGTATCTCAATACTCACTACCTAATACTAAAATCTATTTATAAAAAATGGAAGAAAAAGATATATTAAGAGGCGGACAATTTTTAGTAAAAGAAACAAACTGTGAAGCTGTTTTTACTCCTGAAGATTTTACTGAAGAACAGCGAATGATGAAAGATGCGGTAATGGAATTTAACGACCGTGAAATCATCCCTCATAAAACAAGATTCGAAAACAAAGATTATGCATTAACGGAAGAAGTAATGCGTAAAGCTGGTGAATTAGGATTCCTTGGGGTCTCTGTTCCTGAAGCGTATGGCGGAATGGGAATGGGATTTGTTTCAACCATGCTTACTTGTGATTATATTTCCAGTGGTACTGGATCATTCAGTACAGCCTTTGGTGCGCATACAGGTATCGGTACTATGCCAATAACACTTTACGGAACCGAAGAACAAAAGAAAAAATATGTCCCTAGATTAGCTTCTGGTGAATGGTTTGGGTCTTATTGTTTAACAGAACCTGGTGCGGGATCAGATGCTAATTCTGGAAAAACTACCGCTACCCTATCTGAAGATGGGAAACATTATAAAATTAATGGGCAAAAAATGTGGATTTCAAATGCAGGCTTCTGTAATTTGATGATTGTTTTTGCACGTATTGAAGATGATAAAAATATTACTGGCTTTATAGTTGAATATGATAAAGCTACCCCTAATGGTATTACTATGGGAGAAGAAGAGCATAAATTAGGAATTAGAGCCTCTTCTACACGTCAGGTATTTTTTAGCGATACTGTTGTTCCTGTAGAAAATATGTTATCTGAAAGAGGTAATGGTTTTAAAATTGCCATGAATGCTTTAAATGTTGGTCGCATTAAATTAGCTGCTGCATGTTTAGATTCTCAGCGTAGAATTACCTCTTTAGCTATTAATTATGCCAACGAGCGTAAACAATTCAAAACACCAATTGCTGAATTTGGAGCTATAAAATATAAGTTAGCAGAAATGGCTACCAATACGTATGTTGGGGAATCTGCAAGTTATAGAGCTGCAAAAAATATTGAAGATAGAATCGCATTACGTGAAGCTGCTGGTAACTCACACCAGGAAGCAGAATTAAAAGGTGTAGAAGAATACGCCATTGAATGTTCTATTTTAAAAGTTGCTGTTTCTGAAGATGTACAAAGTTGCTCCGATGAAGGAATTCAAATTTATGGAGGAATGGGGTTCTCTGAAGACACCCCTATGGAAGCTGCTTGGAGAGATGCTCGTATTGCTCGAATCTATGAAGGTACAAACGAAATTAACAGAATGCTTTCAGTAGGTATGCTTATTAAAAAAGCGATGAAAGGTCATATTGACTTATTAACTCCTGCGATGGCTGTTGCAGATGAGTTAACAGGAATACCTTCGTTTGAAACTCCTGATTATTCGGAGTTATTTGCTGAAGAAAAAGCACTAATTGCTAAATTGAAGAAAGTTTTCTTAATGGTTGCTGGTGCAGCAATACAAAAATATGGTCCAGACTTAGAAAACCATCAACAGTTACTATCTGCAGCCTCAAATATTTTAATTGAAATATACATGGCTGAATCTGCAATTTTAAGGACTGAGAAAAACGCGAAAAGAAACAGTCAAGAATCGCAAAGCATCCAAATAGCTATGTCGCAATTATACCTGTATAATGCTATTGATATCATTACCAAAAATGCCAAAGAAGGAATTATATCTTTCGCAGAAGGCGATGAACAAAAAATGATGCTTATGGGGCTTAAACGTTTTACTAAATACGCTACTATGCCAAATGTAGTTGCGTTAAGAACCCAAATAGCGAATAAACTGAATGAAGAAAACAAATATTGTTTTTAATCGATACATAATCATCTAATTATTTGCAAATTAGATGATTATTTTTTACCTTTATAAAACATAACTGGGATAGTTGATTTTGTCAAAAGGAATGTTTTTTGATGAAAGTAGTAAGAAGAATAAAAATGTATCCCATTAACTTCATAGCTAATTAAAAAGGCTTTTGAGCTAATTAAGGCGTCACTTTATTAAGTCATGTTTTAAGAAAAGTTAATTAGATTATGATAGTTGGAAATCCGTATCAAGTTTTATAATTGGTACGGATTTTTTTTATTCATGAATTAACTAGCTGCTTTTAAATATTCACTAGTACAAGAAAAAAAATCCCTCAATGTTTCTCTTGAGGTTAAACTATCTTGAATAATAAAATTATCAATTGCATCTCTTAATCTTAAGGATAAGTTTAATTGAATAGCTATTGGAATACCTTCTTTTGAATTAGAACTTTTAAACAACTCAACAGCTTCTTTTCCGAGTTCTCTTTTTTCATCTATTGACACTGATTCTAATATCTGCTGTATCAGTTCTTCTGTTTTTTTATTTCCCCCCATACCCAAATTTACAAATAAATTTAACAGGTTTCAATGACTCAAAATTTAATTTATGAACATTTTTTACCATACCTAATTATAGCTATTAGGCTTCTAATTAAAAATAGTGATATAGAAAAAGCTCCTACATTTGCGGTTTTTTAAACCAAATATATGAATACACGAACCTACAAAAGAAACTATCATCCACTTATTATACTGTTTTATGTGTATGGTATGTTAGACCAAGAACAGCTAACACACATTCCTATCAACACTCGAAAAAATTGGAATAAATTCAAACATGAGGATTACGATTGTGAGGATTGGGTTAAACCCTATTTAGAAAATTTTGAGGATATTAAACAAGTCTATATAAAGGAGCACCTGAGAAAAACTATGATGATACTCCTTACTATTAGTAAAGGTTATAGTGCAGTTTTCTCCTCAGTTACTAAAAATAAAAAACTACTTCAAAATAATGAGGAAGTTATTGTTAACTCTATTAATAAACTAATTACTGTCTCTGGAATTAAAGTCGCTCGTGCTTGTCAATTTTATGGAGTATCTAAAGATTGGTTCTATAGAGAAAAAAGTAAGCTTCCATGTTCTCTTTCAATATTTAAAAGATGTTTTAAACAACACCCCAATCAGTTAACTCCACAAGAAGTAAGTGTTATTGCACAAACTATATTCGACCCAAACAATTTCGGAAAAACAAAAACCACTTTATATTATGCAGTATTACGGAAAGGATTACTATACTGTGCTAAATCTACTTTTTGTAAATATGCCACAGCATTAGGGTATCAAAAACCGAAACATAAAAAGAGAAGTGCTAAAAAAGGGTTTAGAGCCACTAAAGTGTTTGAATGGTTGCATGTGGATATTACTTATGTGCCTACTTTAAACGACGGAATGCAAAAAGTAGCTTTTGTGAAAGATAACTTTTCTAAAGCCATACTTCATTACAAATCTACTAATGAAAAAGCAGGTTCTGAATTTATCGCAACACTCTTTCAAGAAACTTTTGAAAAATATGATTTATTTAATCAACCCTGTCCTATTAACATTCTGTCAGATGGAGGTCCTGAAAACAAAGGTCAATTCATATCTTGGATTAAACACATTAAAGCACCACCAGTAGTGAATAAAATAACCGCTAGAACTGATGAGTTTCCTTTTTCTAATTCGATGTCTGAA
>Ga0105354_1001178_pt1 | contig 16163 bp, 12 predicted proteins | sample GOMGulsemesocosm_FD_83658 | JGI IMG/M metagenome (GOLD analysis project Ga0105354, IMG submission 83658) | Methane-oxidizing microbial communities from mesocosms in the Gulf of Mexico - GOM9B Gulf of Mexico | ecosystem: Environmental > Aquatic > Marine > Cold seeps | place: USA: Gulf of America...
TATCGTAGGTTTATCTGCTGCTGTAGATAACGCTGCTGTATTAGGAAAAGATTTAGCTATGCAAGCTGCCGCAATGGGAGCAAGCTCTTTATCTTACAAAGATTTTACACCTGAATTCGTAGCCTCAGAAACTGAAGCAAGAATCGCTGTTATTGAAAAAGAAAATATTGAATTAGGTCGTTTAGGTAAAACACTTAAAAACGTACCTCAATACATTTCTATGGCTCAATTAACTGAAGACGTTATTGCTAAAGCAGAAGCTACTGCTAAAGAGCAGTTAGCTGCTGAAGGTAAACCAGAAAAAATCTGGGACAAAATTCTTCCAGGAAAAATGGAACGTTTTATCTCTGACAACACTACTCTTGACAAAGAGCAATGTTTATTAGATCAAGAATTTATTAAAGAAGCAAAACAAAATGTTGCTGAATATGTGAAGACATATGGTGATGTTTCTGTTACTGCTTTTGAAAGAGTATCTTTAGCTTAAGTACAAGACTCTTTACAATATACTAAAGCTTCTCAGAAATGAGAGGCTTTTTTTATACAATAAAACCAAAGAACCAAAAATCCTTTTAACAAATCAAATTAGCTTAATTATTCATCATTAGTGTTGAAAAAAAGGAATTCAAATGTATATTTGCACAAATCATTCACAACTATGCACTACAAAAGAATACTTTTAAAATTATCAGGAGAAGCCTTAATGGGAGAACGTCAATATGGTATTGACCCAAAAAGATTAGCAGAATACGCTCAGGATATAAAAGAATTGGTAGATAAAGGCGTAGAAATCGCTATTGTTATTGGTGGCGGAAACATCTTTAGAGGTGTTGCTGGAGCAAGTAACGGGATGGACCGTGTTCAAGGTGACTATATGGGAATGTTAGCTACTGTAATAAACGGCTTAGCACTACAGAGCGCACTGGAAGATGCTGATGTACAAACAAGACTACAAACAGCTATAAAAATAGAAGCTATTGCAGAGCCATATATAAAAAGAAGAGCTACAAGACACCTTGAAAAAGGTAGAGTTGTGATTTTTGGATCTGGAACAGGAAACCCCTATTTTACAACAGATTCAGCAGCGGTATTACGTGCTATTGAAATAAATGCTGATGTAATTTTAAAAGGAACTCGTGTAGACGGTATTTACAATGAGGACCCAGAAAAAAACCCTGATGCTCAAAAGTTTGACTTCATCACATTTGACGACGTTATCAAAAAAGGATTAAAAGTAATGGATATGACTGCTTTTACTTTAAGTCAAGAAAACAACTTGCCTATTGTTGTTTTTGACATGAATACAAGAGGAAACTTATTAAAGGTTGTTTCAGGAGATCAAATAGGAACAAAAGTAAACAACTAAAATTATTTGGCTTAGTTATTGATTTAACACAAATAATTAATATTTTTACTCAAGGAAAAACCTTGAATAATCAACTCCATTAACGGAGTGAAAATTTAACTTTATGGAAGAAATTAACTTCATTATAGACAGCGCAAAAGAAGGAATGGACAATGCTATTCTACATTTAGAAAAACAATTGCGTATTATTAGAGCAGGAAAAGCATCTCCAGCAATGTTAAGTAGTGTTATGGTTGACTATTATGGCTCTGCTACAATATTATCACAAGTAGCAAATGTAAATACTCCTGACGCAAGAACTATTACAGTACAACCTTGGGAAAAGAACTTGTTACAAGAAATTGAAAAGGCAATCATGAATGCTAATTTAGGATTCAACCCAATGAATAATGGAGAAAGTATCATCATAAATGTACCTGCTCCAACTGAAGAAAGAAGACGTGAATTAGCAAAGCAAGCTAAGGGAGAAGCTGAAGACGCTAAAGTTGTTATTAGAAACAACAGAAAAGACGCTAATAATGAAATTAAAAAATTAGAAGATCCTTCTGATGATATGAAAAAAAATGCAGAAGCTTCAATTCAAACCTTAACTGACGATTCCGTTAAAAAAATTGATGAAATTTACGCAGCAAAAGAAGTAGATATTATGACTGTTTAATACCTTTCAATATCTCTCATATTTAAAAACGGCTTTAATTGCCGTTTTTTTTATGTTTACACCTGATGGTAAGTAACTTCATTTTTTTACCTTTGTTATCCTTTTACACCCTACTATGACAAAATTATTTAGTGTTGGTTTTTGGGCAGCTATAGCCCGAATTATTTTAAAGAATAGAATCCTTATTCTTATCCTTATCACTATTGCAACAATAGGATTAGCAAGTCAGTTTAAACACATGCGTTTTACGTATACTGAAGCTAATTTACTACCTGATGACCACGCTATAAACAAAGAATACTTTAACTTCTTAGATAAATTTGGTGATGAAGGAAACTTAATTGTTATTGGAATTCAAGATGATTCTTTTTTTACACCAGAAAAATTCAACGCCTGGAACAACTTAGGAAAAGAATTAAATACCCATGAATACATCACTAATGTAATTGGAGTTGGTGAAATACAAACACTAGTCAGAAACGATCAAACTAAAAAGTTTGATTTAAAACCATTAGTATCCAAAAAAATAGAAACTCAGGATAAATTAGATAAATTAAAGACGGTACTCTATCATAATTTACCTTTCTACAAAAAGATTCTATATAATTCAGAAACAAACACATTTCGTTCTTTAATATATGTAAACAAAGCAATCATAAACAAACCTGCCAGAAAAAAAATAATTGAGGAATTTCTTATTCCAAAAATTGAAGCATTCAATAAAAAACACAATTTAAACATTAGAGTTTCGGGAATGCCATATATCCGAACATTAAACTCTAATACCATTATTAGCGAAATAGCTTATTTTATATTAGCCGCTTTATTTGTTACAGGATTAATATTTTTCTTATTCTTTAAATCTTTTAGAGCTACATTTATCTCATTGTTTACTGTTGTAATTGGTGTTATGTGGACTTTTGGCCTCTTAGGGTTATTACAATATGAAATCACCGTATTAACCGCCATCATCCCTCCTTTAATTATTGTTATTGGAATACCAAACTGCGTATTTTTAATTAACAAATACCAATCCGAGGTTAAAAAACATGGAAATCAAGCAAAGTCCCTACAACGTGTTATTACAAAAATTGGAAACGCAACATTAATGACTAATGTCACTACCGCAGCTGGATTTGCAACTTTTATCTTAACAAAAAGTGACTTATTAAGTGAGTTCGGTACAGTTGCCTCACTAAGTATACTATCAATTTTCATCATTTCACTGTTATTAATTCCTATTATATACAGTTTTATGCCATTACCAAAACAAAAGCACTTAAACCATTTAAATAAAAAATGGATTGATGGTTTTGTGAACTGGATGGCTCATATGGTAAAATACAAGAGAATTACAATCTACACAGGATCTTTAATCTTATTAATAGCAAGTATGATTGGTATTTTTAACATAAAAGTTACCGGAAGCTTAATTGAAGACATGCCTCAAAACACTGACTTCTTTAGGGACATCCGCTTTTTTGAGAAAGAATTTGATGGTATAATGCCTGTAGAGTTCATGATAGATACCAAACGAAAAAAAGGCGTAATGAAATTGGCTACCTTGAAACGTATGGATAAACTGGAGGAAGCCATAAGTGAAATTCCTGAACTATCTAAACCAATGTCAGTTGTTGGACTCGTTAAGTATGCAAAACAAGCTTATTATAACGGAAACCCTAAATACTACCAATTACCAAATTCTCTAGAAAAAAACATCATATTATCTTATGCTAAAAACGCAGACACAAATACAGATAATGATTTAATGAAAAGTTTTACTGATAGTACTGGTCAATATGCTCGAATAACAACCTTTATGAAAGACATCAGTACTGACCGAATGGAAGTTATTGAAGAGCAGTTAAAACAGAAAATAGCCAACATATTTCCTGAAAACCGTTACAATGTTACCATGACCGGTAAGGCATTAGTATTTCAAAAAGGAACTAAGTATTTAAGAGACAATTTGTTTTTATCATTAGGATTAGCCATTGTAATTATTTCATTATTTATGGCATATATGTTTCGTTCTTTCAGGATGATCATTGTTTCATTAATACCTAACCTCCTACCCTTGTTAATCACTGCAGGCTTAATGGGCTTTTTAGGAGTACCTATAAAGCCATCAACCATATTAGTATTTAGTATTGCTTTTGGAATATCAGTAGATGACACAATTCACTTTTTAGCAAAATACCGACAAGAGCTACAAGCTAACAACTGGAAGATTAGAAAATCCGTTTATGGAGCTTTAAGAGAAACTGGAGTGAGTATGTTTTATACTTCAATAGTTTTATTTTTTGGTTTTTCTGTATTCACCATCTCTAGTTTTGGAGGAACAGTTGCATTAGGAGGATTAGTATCAGTAACATTATTACTCGCAATGCTAGCCAACTTATTACTTTTACCTTCATTACTTCTATCATTAGAAAGAAGTATTGCAAACAAGAAAACACTAAAAGAACCTAACTTCAATCCAATTCCAGAAGAAGGAGAGGAATAAGCATAAAAAAACCGTTAGCATGCTAACGGTTTTTACCCCAAAAAAACTTACTTAATAAACCTATACGGTTATTAGCATAAGCTGGGTGCAATTTACAACATCGTTATGGATTACAACCTCACCTAAATTGGGTATTTTTATATCACTATATTTAGTGATATTTGAAATTGAAAATAAAGTTTTTTTAAACACATAAAAAATTATCTTTGCAAACGATTAGCTATGACTAATGTGATTTTTAAACAATTACATTAGTACACAAGAAAATTTAGACAAAAAAAACAGGGGCTATGTCCTAAAAATTTCGATTTTGTTAAAAATCAGTTTTTACGAATTAAAACCCCTTAGAATTATACATAATTATAAATACATGAATTCAACATCAGTTTCAGAATTATTAAAAGGAGAACAACTTTTACAAGAAATAACCCTTAAAGGATGGGTAAGAACATTTAGAGCAAAAAGATTTATTGCTTTAAATGACGGATCGACGATTAACAATATACAATGTGTTGTTGATTTCGAAAAAACCGATGAAGATACTTTAAAAAGGATTACTACAGGAGCTGCAGTTGCCTTAACAGGTATACTTATTGAAAGTCAGGGTAAAGGTCAAAAAGTTGAAGTTGAAGTTAAAACTATTGAAATATTAGGAGATTCTGATCCAGAAACCTACCCTATTCAACCTAAAAAACATAGCTTTGAATTCTTACGTGAGAATGCTCATTTAAGAACCAGAACAAGCACATTTAGTGCCGTTATGCGCTTACGATCGTCATTATCATTCGCAATTCACCAATATTTCAATCAAAAAGGTTTTTACTACATGCACACCCCTATCATCACTGGTAGTGATGCAGAAGGTGCTGGTGAAATTTTTCAAGTAACTGGGTTAGATATTAAAAACCCACCGTTAAACGAAGATGGTTCTGTAGATTATAGCAAAGATTTTTTCGGTAAAGAAACCAACTTAACAGTATCCGGACAGTTAGAAGCTGAAACGTATGCAATGTCTTTAGGTAAAGTTTATACATTCGGACCTACATTTAGAGCTGAAAACTCAAACACATCACGTCACTTATCAGAATTCTGGATGATTGAACCTGAGGTTGCCTTCATGGATTTAGCAGGAAATATGGACTTAGCTGAAGATTTCTTAAAATCTGTCATTACTTACATATTAGAAAACAACAAAGAAGACTTAGCTTTCTTAGACCAACGTTTATTAGATGAGGAAAAAACAAAACCTCAAAAAGATCGTAGCGAAATGTCTTTAACAGAAAAACTACATTTTGTTGCTGACAATAATTTTAAGCGAGTAAGCTATACGGAAGCTATCGATATCTTAAAAAATTCTAAACCTAATAAAAAGAAAAAATTCAACTATATCATTGAAGAATGGGGTGCAGATCTACAAAGTGAACACGAACGCTTCCTTGTTGAGAAGCACTTTAAATGCCCTGTAATACTGTTTGATTATCCCGCTAACATAAAAGCATTCTATATGCGTTTAAATGAAGATGGTAAAACAGTACGTGCAATGGATATCCTATTCCCTGGTATTGGAGAAATGGTTGGTGGATCACAACGTGAGGAACGCTTGGATGTACTACTTGAAAAAATGAAGGCTTTGGACATTGACCCTGAAGAATTATCATGGTACACTGATTTACGTAAATACGGTACTGCGACACATTCTGGTTTCGGATTAGGTTTTGAACGTTTGGTAATGTTTGCTACCGGAATGAGCAACATTAGAGATGTAATTCCTTTCCCTAGAACACCACAAAACGCAGCATTTTAACTCATTATTGAGCTTAGCTTTAGCTTTGTATTTATTTTGACACAATAACTATTACAGTTTTAGAAAATAAACTATATAATTCAATCTTTTATTCTATAGCTTTATCACGAAATTATAATCATAAAAAAACCTACAAGACTTTAAAACCTTGTAGGTTTTTTTATCTTTACATTATTATGCTAAAACAGTACTTACAGTTTAAATTATCACAGAAATTATCTCCACAACAAATTCAGTTGATGAAGTTAATTCAATTGCCTACACAAGCTTTTGAACAACGAATCAAACAAGAACTGGAGGAAAACCCTGCTTTAGACAACGGTAAAGAGGATACTAATGAAGATGAATTTCAAGACGAAGAATACGATGATTCTTACGACAATGATTCTATAAATACTGATGACATTAATATTGATGAATATTTAAGTGACGATGAAACACCTAGTTATAGGCTACAGGCAAATAACTATAGTGCAGATGATGAGGACAAAAGTGTTCCTTACGCTGCAGGAATGACGTTCACCCAACACCTAATTAATCAACTGAATACGTTCCGTTTGAATGAGCAAGAATATCTAATTGCCGAATTTTTAGTTGGAAGTATTAATGAAAATGGTTATATCAGAAGAGAAATATCCGATATCGTTGATGATTTAGCATTTACTCAAGGCGTCTATACAACTGATGATGAAGTATTAAATGTACTAAATATTGTTCAAACCTTAGAACCAACTGGAGTTGGCGCTAGAAGTTTACAAGAATGCTTATTACTACAGTTAAAACAAAAACCAAAAGAAAAAGCAGTAGAAACCGCTATAAGTATTATTGATGAAGCCTTTGATCAGTTTGCTAAAAAACATTATAAAAAATTACTTAAGAAATTCAACATCTCAGAAGACGACCTAAAAGATGTTATTCTTGAAATAGAAAAATTAAATCCCAAACCAGGAGGAGGCTACACGGGTAACAATAGAATTACCGAACATGTAGTACCCGATTTTAGCATTAAAATTGTTGAAGGAAAATTAGAACTAACTTTAAATGGTCGTAACGCACCAGAATTGCATATTTCCAATGAATATAGCAATATGCTGAAAGGCTATAAGGAATCTAAAAATAAGACCAAGTCACAAAAAGATGCTGTCCAGTTTATAAAGCAAAAATTAGATGCCGCTAAATGGTTTATTGACGCCATCAAACAACGTCAGCAAACATTATTTGTAACCATGTCTGCAATAATGTATTACCAGGAAGCATTCCTACTAAGTGGAGATGAAATGGATCTAAAACCAATGATTCTTAAAGACATTGCAGATGAAATTGAAATGGACATCTCAACAGTTTCTAGAGTAGCTAACAGTAAATATGTTGACACCCCATACGGAACTAAATTGATTAAAGAGTTCTTTTCTGAAGCAATGAAAAACGACAAAGGAGAAGATGTTTCTACCAGAGAAATCAAAAAAATACTAGAAAATGTTGTTGATGCCGAAGACAAGAAAAAGCCATTGACTGATGAAAAACTAGCCGACCTTTTAAAAGAAAAAGGATACCCTATTGCGAGAAGAACTATCGCAAAGTATAGAGAACAATTAGATATTCCTGTGGCTCGTTTAAGAAAAAAAATATAGTCTTGGACAAACTTTTAAAATCTGTTTCGTATATTTTTCACCCGCTATTCCTTTCTTTTTTTGGAGTATGTATTTTTTATTGCCTAACCTATAACTACTATACGAGTGAATATATTCAAGGTAGAGCTATCCAATTATTTATTCTCACCATTATAATCCCAATTTTAATATTTAGAGTACTAAAAAAATTACAATATGCCTCCTCTCTAATGCTTGAAAAAGTAAAAGAACGCAGGTTTCCGTACCTGATAGCAGTCGTACTAAACTTATACATTACACAATATGTATTTACAGAAAATATGGATCTTGAGCTACACTATTTCTTTGCTGGAATTAGCTTTACAAGTATTACATTTTTAATTTTAAGTTATCTAAACTACAAAGCAAGCCTACACACTGCTGCTATAAGCGGACTTACAATGTTTGTAATTGCATTAAGTATTCATTTACAATTAAACCTGATTTTAGTAATTGGTTTTTTAATCTTAATAAATGGAGTAGTAGCCACTTCTCGATTACACTTAAAAGCGCACACTTTATTAGAATTAATAATAGGTTTTACAATTGGATTAGCTCCACAATTTATGATGATGATATACTGGGTATAACTCAGGTTTAGTTAGCAATATATAACAGTACATTAAAAAAAGCGTATTACAATCTCACAAGTGAATTAGAAAAGATAAAATAGCAATCCAAACTTAATTTCAGTTATATCTATTGCTACAGAATTCACCATCGCTTTATCCGAAAAAAGACTATTTAAACTATAGCCAATATAAAAGTTCCATGTATTCCATCCAAAGCTAATATCAGCAGTTGTTCTAAACCTATTTAAATGCTTCGTGTTGTTTTGCTTAAAGTCACCTAATTCACCTTTATACTTTACAACACTATTAAACACATAACCTATCTTCACCCCTGCATAAACTCTCCAAAATTTATAGCTCTCAGAAGTAGATGTTCGCCACCTAAACTGTAAAGGGATTTCTGCAATATGAACATTTAATTTATTCTTACTAAATCCAACTACATTATTATCTAATATCTGGTATGAAACAGCATCATTTTCTTCTTTTATGAATAAGTTATGGTTGTAAGAGTTATTCGAATACCCTAAACCAATACCAAAGCCAATATTTCTCTGTTTATTAATAGGTAAATCCCTTATGAACCCTAAATGCAAACCTCCTGAAAGCCCCTGCTGAGACATCCCTCCTGGTTTATTCTCTAAAAAATTATAAGTAATACCTACATAAAATTGATCCTCTCTATATTTAGAGTCATTAATTAGTGTTTCTGTGCTTTCCTCTTGAGAAAAAAGCCCCAAACCATAAAAAATCGCAATAAGGATAAATGTGTTTTTCATACATAAACGAAGGTAATCATTCCTAAAAGATAAACACAAAAAACCTGCTTTAACTTATTTTATTAAAAATCAAAACTCAATTCCTATATTTGTTCTCAATTTTTGTAACAAAAAATAAATTTAGGCGTCAAACCCTATAACTTTTAAAAATAAATTATAATTATAATGAAGAAAAGCATCATTTATCTCGCTTCATTACTTTTACCTGCATCAATTATGGCGCAAAAAGTAACTTTTGAAGAGTTTGACTTAGACAATGGATTACACGTTGTTTTACACCAAGACAATGCAGCACCAGTTGTAACAACATCAGTAATGTACCATGTAGGTGCAAAAGATGAAAACCCTGAAAGAACAGGTTTTGCTCACTTTTTTGAACACTTATTATTTGAAGGTACTGAAAATATCGGTCGAGGAAAATGGATGGGAATCGTATCATCGAATGGAGGAAAGGTAAACGCTAATACATCTGATGACAGAACCTATTACTACGAGGTATTCCCTTCTAACAACTTAGAATTAGGATTATGGATGGAATCAGAAAGAATGTTACACCCAGTAATTGAACAAATTGGTGTTGACACACAAAATGAGGTTGTAAAAGAAGAAAAAAGATTACGTGTGGACAACTCACCTTATGGAGCTTTTCAAGCGGAAATTAAAAAATTGTTATTCACTAAACACCCATATCGATGGGCAACTATCGGGTCTATGGATCACCTTGATGCTTCAACTTTAGAAGAGTTTCAAGCTTTCAATAAAAAATTCTACGTACCTAACAATGCTGTATTAGTTGTAGCAGGTGACTTGAACATCAAGAAAACCAAAAAAATGGTTCAAAAATACTTCGGAACTATTCCTAAAGGAAAAGCAGTACCTAGAGTATCTATAAAAGAAAACCCTATTACAACTGAAGTTAAAGGAAAATACAACGACCCTAACATACAAATACCCGCTATTGTAGCTGCCTACAGAACACCCTCTATGAAATCTAGAGACGCTTATATCTTAAACATGGTTTCTACAGTTTTAAGTGATGGTAAAAGCTCTAGATTGTATAAAAAATTAGTTGACGAAAAGAAAATGGCTATACAAGTTGGCGCTTTTGGTCAAAACCTTGAAGATTACGGTATGTACATGACTTTCGGGATCCCGCTTGGTGACACAAAGTTAGAAGACTTAGTGAAAGAAATTGATGAAGAAATACTAAAAATGCAAACAGAATTAATTACTGATAGAGAATTTGAAAAATTACAAAACAAATATGAAAATCAGTTTGTGAACGCTAATTCTAGTATCGAAGGTATTGCAGAATCATTAGCTACATACTACTTACTTTATGGGGATATCAATTTAATTAATACTGAAATTGAAATATACAAATCTATTACCAAAGAAGAGATCAGAAATATTGCTAAAAAGTATTTGAATCCAAATCAAAGAGTACAGTTAGAATACTTACCTAAAGAAGAAAATAAAAAATAAGCTTACAATGAAGACAAAAATAGCATCGCTAATAGCATTAGTTTTTATGAGTATAACAACTTTGCAAGCACAAGTAGACAGATCTAAGCAGCCCACACCAGGACCTGCTCCAAAAATAAACATTGGTAAGCCACAATCATTCACTCTATCAAATGGCTTAAAAGTTATGGTAGTTGAAAATCACAAGCTACCAAGAGTTTCATTAAACTTACGCTTAGATAATCCACCTGTTTTAGATGGAGATAAAGCAGGAGTTTCAGATTTAACTGGAGCAATGCTTGGAAAAGGATCAAAAACAATCACTAAGGACGCTTTTAATGAAGAAGTAGACTACATGGGGGCTCATCTTAACTTGAGTTCTAATGGTGGATTCACAAGTGGATTATCAAAATACTTTAAGCGGTTAACTGTTTTAATGGCTGATGCAGCAATTAATCCAAATTTTACTCAAGAAGAGTTTGATAAAGAAAAAGCTAAAAGTTTAGAAGGCATCAAAAATGAAGAAAAGAATATAAACGCAATCTCAAACAGGGTAAAATATTTATTAGCCTATGGTAAAAATCATCCATATGGAGAATACGTTTCTAAAGAAACCATTACTAATATTACACTAGCCGATGTTAATAAATTTTACCAAAACTACTTTGTACCAGATAACGCATATTTAGTTATTATTGGTGATATAGAATTTAACAACGTAAAAGAAGTAGTTACTGAAAATTTTAGTAACTGGAGAAAAGGTTTAGCCCCTTCTGTCAGTATACCCAATCCTGTAAATACCCAATATACTCAGGTAAATTTTGTTGATATGCCAGATGCTGTTCAATCTGAAATTGCAGTTATAAACACTGTAGATTTTAAAATGAATGATGAAGATTATCATGCTGCATTAATAGCAAACAAAATTTTAGGTGGCGGTAGCTTAGAAAGTATGTTAAATCAAAACTTAAGGGAAGCTCATGGATGGACATATGGTGCTGGTTCTTCATTAAGACCAAACAAAAATACACAAACATTATTTTCAGCTTCTGCAAGTGTTAGAAATGCTGTAACAGATAGTGCCGTAGTTGAGTTTTTAAATGAAATAAACAACATTAGATCTAAAGATATCTCTATCAAGAAATTAAACGATATCAAAGCGCAATATTTAGGGCAATTTGTTTTAGGTATGGAGAAACCAGAAACCATTTCTCGCTATGCATTAAACATTGAAACTAATAAATTACCTGCTAATTACTACGAAATTTTCTTAGAAAAAATAAATGCTGTTACAATTGCTGATGTAAAGAGAGTAGCTAATAAATATTTTTTAGCAAACAATGCAAGAATTGTTATTGCAGGTAAAGGAAGTGATGTTGTAGAGAGTTTAGAGAAATTAACATATAAAGGCAAAAAAATACCTGTTAAGTATTTTGATAAGTACGGTAACCCTACTGAAAAACCAGTTTTTTCTAAACCCTTACCAAAAGGAGTTACTGCTCAATCAGTAATTGATACGTATTTTAAAGCTATTGGAGGAAAAGAGGCTTTAGCTAAAGTTAAAACTTTAAATATGACAGGTACCATGAACGCTATGGGACAAAGTTTCAATGCTGTCGTGAAACAAATGACTCCTAACAAAGAAGTTTTAGAAATTAGCCATCCACAAGCTGGTGTTGTTATGAAACAAATGTTTGATGGTGAAAAAGGATACATGGCTCAAATGGGACAACAACAACCTTTTCCAGCAGATGTAGTTGAAGAAAAGAAAAATACACGTATCTTTTTTGAAGAACTTAATTTCGATATGAGTAAAATAACACTAGAAAGTGTTGCTACTATTGAAGGGGCTGATGCTTATAAATTAAAAGTTATGCGTGGTAAAGATGCTGAATATAGATATTACGATATTAAATCTGGTTACTTAGTTAAATCTGAAGATACAGAGAGCAGTACTACCCTTAGCAATTACACACCTACAAAAGGAATACAATTTCCTTTTTCTATAGTTAGCAAACAAGGACCTCAAACTTTTGGAATGATTATCAAAGAAGTTAAAGTAAACGAAGGAGTTACTGATGCTGACTTTAAATAATATTTCTTAAGAGAGTACTTTTCTTATTAGAAAATTAAAAAGCTGAAACTAACGTTTCAGCTTTTTTTATATACTTTAAATTACCCTTTCCAATTAATTCTTACGATTAGCCAGAAACACCCCTAATAAAATAATTACTGTAGCTACTATTTGTACCATATTTAATTTCTCTCCGTCTAACACCCCCCAAATTAATGCTACAATAGGAATAGTATAAGTTACTGAAGAAGAAAATATAGGTGTAGAAATCTGAACCAATCTATTAAACATCACTTTTGCTATACCAGTTCCAAAAATTGCTAACAAAACTAAATATAGCATTGAAGTTTGCACCAACTCCGAAGTTATTACTTCAATTTTAAAAAAACCTGTAAAGAACAATACTACAAGTGCAGGCACTGTAATTACTGCAAAATTACCAACTGCAATACTCATTGCATTTAAATCTTGCAGATATATTTTTATAATACTTACATTAAACGCATAACAAACAGATGCTATTAACACAAAAATGCTAAACCAATAGTTCTGATCTGGATTAAGGTTTGCACCACTAATAATCAACAATAACGTTCCTAACAAACCAACAACAACACCTAATAACTGATTTTTACTAAAAGGCATTTTAAAAAAGAAAAAACCAAAAATTAAAGTGTTTAATGGAGTTAAGGAGTTTAATATTGAGGCAATTGAACTGTCAATTTCTGTTTCCGCTAAAGCAAACATATACACTGGTATAAAAGTCCCCAATAGCGCAGAAATCATGACTGGTTTATAATGTCGTTTTTCAATTTTCTTAAAACTATTAAACCCTATAACAAACAGAAAAATAGCAGTAAATATTATTCGCAAAGATCCTAATTGATATGCATTTAAACCAATTAGTCCTTTTTTAATTAAAATAAACGAACTCCCCCAGATCACTGAAAGTATTACCAAAAAAATCCACTTTAATTTTTTATCATCCATACTGCAAAAATGGAAAATTTAACACAATAATCAGCTGGTTTTCTTAAATTTGTAAAACAGAAACTATTAATATACTCAAGATGAAAACATTAAAACTAATAGCTATTACACTTGCCTTTTTAGCGACCATTTCTTGTAAAAAAGAGCAAAAAGACGTTGAGGTAATTACCGTAAATACCATTGAGAAAGTAAAAAAATCAACCATTCCTGAAAATGCTACATTAGCAAAAGTTGAATTTAACATTGAAGGAATGACATGCGCTATTGGATGTGCAGCAAAAATACAAAAAAGCTTAGGGAACATGGATGGCGTTAAAAACGCTACTGTGAACTTTGAAAACAAAACTGCTGTTGTTGAATATGACGTTAATCAAATAAACACAAAACTTTTAGCTGAACGTGTTGTTCTAAACGGAGATCAATTTAAAGTATCCAACTTTCAAACAGCTACTAAAGGATGTAAAGCTGACTGCACGAAAGCATGTTGTACAAAAGACGCAAAAAAATGTGTTGTAAAATGCAGTCCTGATTGCACAAAATCTGACTGTGCTAAATGTGTAGCTAAAACTGCTGAATGCAAAGCAAAGTGTGCTGCTAAAAAATTAGCAGGAAAATCTTGCAAGCCAGGATGCGAAAAAGCTTGCTGTACTAAAAAAGGTACTAAAAAATCACCTTGTGGGATTGACTGTAAAAAAGCATGTTGTGCTAAAAAAAGTACTTGTGAAGCTGGTTGCACAAAACCATGTTGCGAAAAGAAAGAAACTAAAACCTGTAAACCAGGATGCGAAAAAGCATGCTGCAAAACAAAGGCATAACTAATAATACCCAAAATTTGAGAAAGCAAAAAGAGCATCTATTTATAAATAGATGCTCTTTTTGCTTGTTTATATTTCATTTTTAAGCGGTAACTTGCTTTTCGTTAATATTTCTTGACACTTTAAACTTCTGCATAAAAGTTAGTGATAATATCACAGAAGAACTCACCCCTTCTATACCTAATATCAATAATAATATTTCAGGTCCACCGGCTCCAGCTAAATACCCCATTAACATGTCCGCAAACGGAGGCTCAATATGGAATAAATATACCCCCATAAAAACAACAAAAACTATTGTTGCGACAACTCCTGTTAAAATACCAGTCGCGAAGCCTGAAAAGTATTCAAAATCATCTTTTTCCAAGTCTTTCTTCTTTTTAATTACCGCATAAATTCCATAGGCAACTATAACTCCATTTAAAACTCTTAACCAATGATTGTCATGCACCCCAATAAGCCTGATCAATAAAAAATAAGCAATCAGTGCTGCTGCAATTAACAATCCGTATTTAACATAAAGTGCATTTGATTTCATATTTATAAAGTGTTGATTATCAGTATTAATTTACGAAAAAATAATGACTTTTTCTAAAACACATAATTATTTAACATCAATTACATTTTCTAAGAAATATTGTAAACACAAAAAAACCAGTGCAATGCACTGGTTTTTTAACTCTTATTATTTATATATTTTACGCTATTATCCTTCGCAACTTGTACACTCTTTCTTTTGTTTGAATTTCTGAGCAGCATTCATACTATGTTGATAATACATTGACTTTATCCCTAATTTCCAGGCTGTCATATATAAATTATTCAAATCTTTTGTTGGCATATCAGGATGCACCATCACATTAATAGACTGACCTTGATCAATATGATTTTGCCTGTTTGCCGCTTGATATATAACCGTCATTTGATCAATTTCTGGATACGTTTTAAACACATCTCTTTCATTTTCAGTAAGGAAATCTAAATGCTGCACCGATCCATCATAATCACGGATACTTCTCCAAACCTCCCCAGTATTTTGGCCTTTTTCTTCTAACAACTGAACTAAAAACGGGTTTTTAATTGTCGTTTTAATCTTAGCGATATCCTTCACATAACTGTTAGACCAAATTGGCTCAATTCCTTGAGATACTTGCCCTAAAATAAACGCTGAAGATGTTGTTGGAGCTACTGCATTTAACGTTGTATTTCTACGTCCATACCCCTTTAAAACTTCAGGTTCACCATATAACTTCGCTAATTCCCCAGAAGCTTTATATGATTTATCTTTTATTGCTTTGAAAATTTCAGAGTTTAAATTAAATGCTTCCTGACTATCAAAAGGCAACATTTTTGATTGCAATAATGAATGCCATCCTAAAGCTCCCAAACCTAAAGCTCTATTTTCTTTTGCAAAAGTATACGCTTTTTCCATGAAATCGAACGTAAGCTTATCATCACGATCATCAGAATCTCTAAAATCTTCTAA
>Ga0105354_1001182_pt1 | contig 16119 bp, 16 predicted proteins | sample GOMGulsemesocosm_FD_83658 | JGI IMG/M metagenome (GOLD analysis project Ga0105354, IMG submission 83658) | Methane-oxidizing microbial communities from mesocosms in the Gulf of Mexico - GOM9B Gulf of Mexico | ecosystem: Environmental > Aquatic > Marine > Cold seeps | place: USA: Gulf of America...
AAAAATATTATTTTTTTGTCGTTTAATGGTTAGATTTATTATAAGTTTTACATTTGTTGTATCAAAATAATCAAACTCCATACCATTCCATCAACAAATGACTACTTAAAAGAGTATGTGTCATGTAGCCAGGTGGATGATTTTACCGTTGTTTCTGCTGAGAATCAAACTAAAGGGAAAGGGCAGTTAGGTAGTGAGTGGAGTTCTAATGTAGGAGAAAACTTGACTTTTAGTGTGTTTTTGGATACTTCTTTCTTGGGTCTTCAAAACCAGTTTTATTTAAACTGCGCGGTATCAATTGCTGTTTTTAATGTGATTAAAAAATTATTAGTCCCGAAATTAAGTGTTAAGTGGCCAAACGACATATTGTCACATCACAAAAAAATAGTTGGGATATTAATAGAAAATATCGTTAAATCTAATGGGAGTTCTTATTCGGTGATCGGTATTGGTGTAAATGTAAATCAAGCAGTTTTTAATCCAGAGTTTAAAGCAAGTTCTCTAAAAAACATATTAGGAAAGCGTTTTGATTTAGATGAATTACTTATTTTGATTATTATGGAGTTGCAGAATCAAATTCAAAAGTTAAAAGAGGGTAAGTTCGATGAGTTGCATCAAGCTTATGAAAAAGACTTATTTAGAAAAAACAAACCTTCTACATTTATGAATGCAGAAGGTGAATTGTTCTCTGGTTTTATTAAAAATGTAACTTCTTCAGGGGAATTACGAGTATTACTGGAAGATGAAATCTTACAAGAATTTCGACTGAAAGAAGTGAAATTAATGTATTAAATCTCTTCTAATTTATCAGACAGCTGTCCTACAAACTTTGTTATTGGGCCTTTTACCATCATAGCCATCATAGCATTAAATTCACCGGTAAACGATAATTGAGATTCAGTTTTTGAAGCATCTATTTCATTTAAGTTTACAACTAATGTAAATGGTAATTTATCACTTGCAGCACCCAGGATTACTTTGTCTTCAGTTTGCTCTTTTAAGCGTAATTTTATTTCAGGCATTCCTTTTAACCCGAAAAGAAAAACATCCTCACTTAAAACTTCAAACTTGGTGTTTTCAGGCATCAATTGTTCGAAGTTTTCCATTTTTGTTAAAAATGCAATAACCCCAGATTTTGACTTATTTATAGTTACTTTGTTTCCTTCTATATTCATTTGTGATGTTTTTTTTATAAGCTTATTTGCAAATAGCGTTCCATTCAGAAGGATTAGTTCTCCATTCTTGTAATGTTTTTATTTCATCAGTTGAAATATAATTAGTCTCAGCCGCTTGTTCAATTAAGTTTTCATAGTTACTAAGCGTATATAATGTAACGTCAGCATCTTCGAAATTTTTTGAAGCAACGTCAAATCCATAGGTAAATAAAGCAATCATACCTTTTACGGTTACTCCATGTGCTTTTAGTGCTTCAACAGCTTTAAGGCTACTTCCTCCTGTGCTAATTAAATCTTCCACAACAACAACATTTTTCCCAGTGTCTAAAAAGCCTTCAATTTGGTTTTTTCTCCCGTGCTTTTTAGCTTCTGGTCTAACATATACAAACGGAATACCTAATTCTTCCGCTACTAATGCTCCAATAGCAATAGCTCCAGTTGCAACACCTGCTATAACATCGGGTTTCCCATATGCTTCCACAATTTGTGTAGCTAATTGTTGTCTTAAAAAAGTTCTTACTTCAGGAAAAGATAAGGTTATTCTGTTGTCACAGTAAATTGGAGATTTCCATCCTGAGGCCCATGTAAATGGATTGTTTGGCTGAAGTTTTATAGCATTAATTTGTAATAAAGCTTCTGCAGTTTTCTTAGCGATGTTTTTGTCTAATATCATGGTGCAAAACTACATTTTTTTTCATTTAAAATCGGTAAAAACTCTAAAAATAGATTAACTTTAACGAGTGTAATTAACTATTTTCATTTCTATAATGTATAAAATCTTTGTAAACGACCGGCCAATTATTCTAACGAATGTAATGATGAAGGAAGATGGGTTTAAAGTTTTTCTTCTAAAAAGTGTAGATATGGATTATGTTATCCGAAAGTTACAGCGAAATGACTTAAGCGAAGTGTATCTTTACCATCCTGAATCGGATAAGCTACTTTCTATTTTTAAAGATAAAATGGGGTATATAAATGCTGGAGGGGGGTTAGTTAAAAATGAAAAAAACGAACTCCTTTTTATTGAGCGAAATGAAAAATGGGATTTACCTAAAGGACGCGCTGAAAAAGGAGAAAATATAGAAATGACTTCATTGAGAGAGGTAGAAGAAGAAACAGGGGTTAAGAATTTATCAATTAACCGATTTCTTCAAGAAACGTACCATATATATAAGAACAAGGGAAAGTATAATTTAAAAGTTACGTATTGGTATTTAATGGAAACTGATTATTCAGGGGAGTTAATACCACAAATAGAAGAAGGGATAACTCAAGCTGTTTGGAAAACCAATGAACAGGCAAGGGTGGCTATGGGTAATTCTTATTCTAATGTGGTTTTGTTAACTGAAGCGTATTTAGCTAGCGTTTAAATAGTTTCAATTCTTCTAATAAATTAGATTTTGTTTTATAAAATCATTTTTAATGAAATATAAAATTAATAGTGTTGTTTAGTTTACAAATAACACTATTTTTGCATGCTTAAATAAATTGGTTAGCATGTTTGTTAACTTGTTGGAAATATAGAAGTTAGCACTTATGAATGCATTAGTACGTAAACACTCAGCAAACGCAAAAAATGATATATTAGCCGGAATGACGGTGTCATTAGCAATGATTCCAGAAGTTGTTGCTTTCGCATTTGTTGCGCAAATAAACCCCTTAATGGCGCTATCGGGGGCTTTTATGATAGGGTTGATCACTGCGGTTTTTGGCGGTCGCCCAGGATTAATATCAGGAGCAGCAGGGGCTGTTGCTGTTATTTTTGTAGCTATGATATCTGAGGGGCATACAAAAGGAATGTTGTTCGATCAGCCAGTAGAAAATATGGGGATATTCTATTTAATGGCCTGTGTTATTTTAATGGGTGTTATTCAGGTGCTTGCCGGTGTCTTTAAATTAGGGAAATTTGTTCGATTGATTCCGCATTCAGTAATGATGGGGTTTGTGAATGGGTTGTCTATAGTGATTTTTTGGGCACAAGTAAAAATGTTTACTCATAAAAAAGTACAAGTATCTTCATCAGGAGTTAAGGAATATATTAATGAATATATGCACGGAACTGAATTATATACCATGATTGGTTTAGTGGGGTTAACAATGGGAATTATTTGGGGATTACCTAAATTAACTAAAAAAATACCTGCAGCGTTAACAGCTATTTTAATTACTACACTTATTGTCGTGTTTACTGGTTTGGAGGTGAGTACGGTAGGTTCGTATATTATTGAAGGTGGAGGTACAGGTTTAAAAGGAGAGTTCCCAACGCCTAATTTAGAATTATGGCAAAATTTGCCAATTAATTTAGATACGTTTACTTTTATATTGCCATTTGCTTTTTTAGCTGCTTCTGTTGGGTTGATAGAGACTTTAATGACAATGAATTTGGTGGATGAGTTGACAGAAACTAGAGGAAAAGGAAACCGTGAGTGTGTTGCTCAAGGAGCTGGAAATATTGTAAGTGGATTGTTTGGTGGTACTGGAGGATGTGGTATGATTGGGCAAACAGTAATTAATATCAACAATGGTGGTCGTGGTCGTTTGTCAGGAATTATGATGGCGGTAACCTTATTGTCATTTATTCTTTTTGCTGATAAGTTAATCGAGCAAGTGCCAATTGCAGCTTTAGTAGGGGTTATGTTTATGATGGTAATTGAAACATTTGCATGGTCAAGTTTTAGAATTTTAAAGAAAATACCTAAGGCAGATGCTGCTGTGTTAATTATAGTGTCTGCAGTAACTGTAGTTTATGATTTAGCTATTGCGGTTTTTGTAGGGGTGATTATATCAGCTTTAGTATTTGCTTGGGAGAACGCAAAGAAAATTCGAGCTCGTAAGCGTATAAAAGATGATGGAACTAAGGTATACGAAATATTTGGGCCATTGTTCTTTGGGAGTATTCAGGCGTTTAATGAAAAATTCGATATTAAAAATGATCCTGAAAAAGTAGAGATTGACTTTTTGGAATCGCGTATTTCAGACCATTCAGCATTAGAAGCCTTGTTTAATTTAATTGAGAAATATGAAAAGGCAGGGAAAGAAGTAAAAATGAAGCATCTTTCTGAAGATTGTAAAAACTTAATGGTGAAGGCATCTCCAAAACTAATGAATGCTATTGAAGAGGGGATTGATGATCCGCGTTATCATGTAATGGCTAAAGGTGATTTTATTTAGTAAGAAGTCAAAATCTATTAAAAAAAAGCCTCAATTGTATTTTTTACAATTGAGGCTTTTTTTTTGTTGGTTATTTTATTTGTAAAAGGAGAGTAGTTTTTTTTTAGTAACAGAGATTCCATCATCACCCAATAGTTTTTTACGATCGGTGGTTAGTAGTTTGCGGAGCATGTTGTTTATATTGCTAATGTCGCTGAAATGAATTTCTTTATGACAGTTGGGGCAAAGTGAAATTATATTTGATTCTCGATCAATACAGTTTTTAAATGTATCATAAAACTCCATTGGAATTAGATGATGCGCCTCTACATAATTTTCTTTAGTATTTCGATTTATAAATGTTGTGTGATTAGTGTTTATTTGGCACTCGTATTTTGCGTCGATTAAGGCTGATTTAGAGATCCCAGGACTTCTTTTAAATACTGATGACAGGGAAATTACTGATTGTGGTTTTTTTGGTTGTGGGCCTTTTTTTGTCCGTTTTGATGTAGATTTTGATATTTTGTTTTGGAATTCATCTTCAGGGTGTGTAGTGTTTTTATATTGATTAAATTCAAAATAGGAACATATCTCTCCTTCGTTTTTAAATAAATAGATGTTAGTTTTAGTGTTATGTAAGAGTAATAATTTTATAGTATTACTGTAAATGTCCTCCCAGGTTTTAAAACCAATTCCATTACTAGCGGCTCCAATCTCCGATTCTATATAGAAATTTGCTTCTGAATTTTGTCTTTTAGATATAGATGAAATTAAATCTAAAAATATCTTAACATTAATTATTTCTTCTTTCGGATAATCTTTTTTTATTTGATCGTTTACTAAATCTAAATCATGAAGTATCCCTGAAATTGAAAAATAATTTTTTATATTTTTTTTATTCCTATTTGTTTTTCCTTCTTTTTGGTCTTTAAGTATTGAGGGAAAAAAACGTCCAAATTCTTCATAGGAACTTTTACTAACTAAAAAATGATTCTTGTCTTCTCCAGTTCCATTTTTCCTGATTTTTCGAACAACATCATCATTTGTCTTAGGTGTTGATAAAATTAATGTTGCCTCAAATGTTTGATTCTCAATTGTGATATATTTAATCATTGCCTTTTATCTTGTTAAAGAGTTTGTGTGTTTAACTTAATCGTTAAGACTCGTAATTCTATAATTGCATTGACTCTTATGCTGTCTAAATTGTTATGGCTTATTTCTTTAGAAAAACGGAACTACCTTGATGATCTTGAAGATAGGTCTTTTTTTCAATTTGAAGATAGTGGTAGTTATCTTTTTGCTAATTATGTTTTGTAATCGTTTCTGTAATAGAATTAGCGATTATTTTTGCCCCTATGGGAGACCAATGCGAGTCGTCAACAAAATAAACGTCCTTTACTCCGTTGTCTATATGTTCTTTAAGGACTTGCTTAGAGTCAATGTATAAGTAGTCTTTATTTAGTTTTTTCAGATGGTCAAAAAATAAGGGCTCGGGTTTGTTTTTAGTTGTGATGTAGTTATAATGAATATCGTATTTGTCAGGGCAAGGAAGAACAATTAGTGTGATGTTTCTTTCTTTTAATTTACGTGACAGAATATTAAGTTTTTTGTTAAGGTTCTTAATGTTGGTAATGTCATTATTTCGCTCTATAGCAGAAAGGTCATCTTTTAAAAATAATAGTTTGTTATTAGATGAAAAGAGTTTTTTGTTAATGTTTGTTTGATGTATAGAAGAAAAGTAAGCATTATTACTAAAATTGTATAAAATGCTATAAGCAGGAAATTTGATGTAATCTGAGAATTGTATGTGATTAAAAAACGAATTGTTGTGTTGTTTCGTTTTTTTGAAGCTAATTATTTTTTCTATGGAATAACCAGAGTGCAAATCAAGTTCTTCGCTCCGTGTAATAATATTTCTTTCTACTAATTGAAGTATTAAATAGTTAACTTTTAGATTATTAAATACATTTTCGTTACATAGTTTATAAGTTAAGTCAATGGGGTTGTTAGTTGGTAAATTATAAGCTAGAGTGTTGAAATTAAGGGTGCTTTTTGGGTTTTTAATGTAATTTTGGTATCCGTGAGCTCCTTGCTGTGAAAAAGAATCGCCAATAGTTAGTATGTTAAATGTATTGGTTTTGTATAAGTCTAATTGGGAGAAATTTAGGTAATGTTGAGTTTGATTAAAGTCATCTTCAAATTTAGCTCTATAATGCTTGTCTATATTTATTTTACCTAATCTGTTCAAATCCCCTCCGCTTTTTACGTAAAACAGTTCTGTTATAATACATAGAATAACGAAAGGGCTTATGAAAAATAATAGGTTAAAAATTAAACGTTTCATATTTAAAATTGAAAATAGATGAATTCCTGTTGATTTGCCCCGAAGAGAATAATACACATGATGATGCTATAGTATAGTGTCCATCTATAGTATCGAGCTCTTTTTTTTCCAAATTTTTCTATTGCGTATTCAGAGTCTCTTCCGGTCCATTCAAAAATAATAAAGAATAGTATGAGTATTAATGTGGTTAATGCGCTATATCTGTTCGGGAATATTGGAAAATCAAATATTGTTTTTGAAAAAATCTCAGAGATGTATGCTATGGCGTGTTTTATATTTTCTGCTCTAAAGAAAATCCAAGCCAAGACGGTAAGTAAAAACGTATAGCCTATTTGAATTGTCTCTTTGATTGTAGGAAGTAGTTTTCCTTGAGCTATTGTGTCTAAATGTTTTCTGTTTCTTTTGGTGAGTAACAGCGGGATAAAATAACAGGCGTTTATGAATCCCCATACAATAAAGGTCCAGTTTGCACCATGCCATAAACCACTTATAAGAAAAACGATCATGATGTTTCTGATGGTGATCCATTGGTTGTTTTTGCTTCCTCCTAACGGAATGTATAAATAATCTTTAAACCATGTGGATAATGATATGTGCCATCTTCTCCAGAACTCTCCAATATTTCTGGAGAAATAAGGGAAGTCGAAATTTTTCTTAAGATCAATCCCGAATAATCGTGATGTCCCTATTGCTATGTCGGAGTATCCGGAAAAGTCACCATATATTTGAAAAGTAAAAAACAATGCTCCTAAAAGTAATGTGCTTCCAGAGTATTCATCTGAATTATTGAAAATGGTGTTTGCGTGCTTTGCGCAGTTGTCAGCAATGACTATCTTTTTGAATAGTCCCCATAGTATTTGTCGTAAACCATCTATTGCTATGGGGTAATTAAAGGTTCTTTTCTTTTGGAATTGTGGTAGTAAGTTTACGGCTCTTTCAATAGGGCCGGCGACTAATTGTGGAAAGAAGTTTACAAATGCAAAAAATGAAATAATATCTTTTGTTGGTTTTGTTTTATTACGATAAATGTCAATGGTGTAGCTTAGGGTTTGAAAGGTGTAAAAACTTATTCCTACGGGTAAAATGATATCTAACCTTTCTGTTTCAAGTGATTGCCCGAATAATGTAAACGCATCGGAAAAACTTTCCAGAAAGAAGTTATAGTATTTAAAAAAGCCAAGTAAACCAAGGTTTGTAAAAAGACTTGTATATAAAAGTAATTTTCTGTTTCTCTGATTTGTGGTTTCTGAAAGCTTTAGGCCGATACTGTAGTCAATTGCGGAACTAAAAATAATCAAGATTAGAAAGCGCCAATCCCACCATGCATAAAAAACATAACTAGCCAATAGTATTATTATATTTTGTGCTTTTAGGTTTTTAGTGGCAATGAACCAGTATGCTATAAAAACAAGAGGTAGAAATAATGCAAATTCTATAGAGTTAAATAGCATGTAGTGTGCTTGTGGTTAAATGATGCTATTTTACTCGTACACTGTCAGGTACTAATATGGTGAAATCTCCACCATTACGAAGTACGTCTCTAACGATACTTGAGCTGATGTATGATGTTTCTGCGCTAGTTAGTAGAAATAGTGTATCTATTCCTGATAATTTTCTGTTGGTTTGTGCTATTGCTTTTTCAAACTCAAAATCGGCAGGGTTACGAAGTCCACGTAGCATATATGTGGCATTTACTTCTTTGCAGTAATCTATAGTTAGTCCTTTATAGGTGGTTACAGTGATTTTTGGTTCGTTTTTGAAAGTTTCTTTTATAAAATCAACACGTTCTTCAAGAGTAAACATATATTTCTTAGCTTCATTTATCCCAATAGCAATGATTATTTCATCAAACAATGGTAGTGCTCTTAGGATGATGTCTTGATGTCCTAGTGTTATAGGGTCAAACGACCCAGGAAAAACTGCTTTTTTCATTATAAAAACTTGTTTTTATAATTCCCGAGCAATCGGGAATCTTGTGTTTGGTAAAGTTACGTTATTAATAGGAGATAGGATTTTAAAACTTGATTTCTGATTATTAAATTACTTCATGGCCTCTTCAATACTGTTCATAAATAATTCTTTTAACGGAATACCAGCTTCTTTTGCTTGCTTTGGGATAATACTTTCTTCGGATAACCCAGGATTGGTGTTTATTTCGATAAAATGAGGTATTCCATTATGAAAAATAAAGTCAGAACGTGACAGGCCACTCATGTCTAATAATTCATATATTTCTTTCGCTACTTTACTGACAGCTATTGCTTGTTTATCTGTAATTCTTGCTGGGGTTATTTCTTGTGATAAACCTTCATATTTTGCTTTGTAGTCAAAAAAATCAGTTTCTGATACAATTTCAGTAACAGGTAGTACCTTGGTTTCTCCTTTGTAGGTAATTACCCCAACTGATACTTCAATTCCATCAAGAAATGATTCTATTAATACTTGAGAATCTTCTTTTAAAGCAGTGGTAATAGCATCAGGTATTCCTTCTTTTTTATAGACTTTTGTTACTCCAAAACTAGAGCCAGCTCTATTGGCTTTAATGAAACACGGTAAACCAACTTTTTCAATAATATGATTTGTATCAATTTCATCCCCTTCATTGAAATAAACCGATGATGCCATGGCAATTCCATAAGGGCGTAACACGGATAATAAATCACGTTTGTTAAAAGTTAAGGCTGATTGGTACATTTCACAGCTTGTCTGGGGTATTCCTAATAAAGCAAAATATCCCTGCATGTGTCCATCTTCACCTGGTGTTCCGTGTATGGTGTTAAATACACAATCAAAATTTATTTTGGAATCACTTATAGTTACGGAGAAATCACCTTTGTTAATTGGGTGTTCATTTTTTAGTTCATCAACATAAACCCATTTGTCCTTAAGTAAGTGAATAGGGTAAGCGTTACAAGTGTCTTTAATGTTATTGTAAACAACAGTTCCAGAGTTTAAGGAAATTTGATATTCGCTTGAATACCCTCCCATAAGTATTGCAATGTTTCTCATTAGATGCAAATAGTTGAATTAAAAAGGTCATTATGAGTTATAATGAACGTTAACAAAAATACTATTATTATATTTGCTGTCTAAATAAATAGTATGGGTCTTTTAAAATTTATTTTCAGTAAAACATTTTTGAAACAATTAGGTTTAGCGCTTATTGTGTTTTTGGTAATTTTATTTGGATTTAGAGAGTGGATGTTGAGTACTACTAATCACGGTGAGTTTACTGAAGTTCCTAATTTAGAAGGAAAGAAATTAGAAATTACTAAAGGGCTCTTGGAAGAAAGAGAATTAACTTTAGGAGATATAGAGTATAAAGATTATAATCCTAAATTTCCAAAAGAAGCAATTGTGGAGCAAAGCCCTGCGGCAGGAGCTAAGGTGAAAATAGGAAGAAAGGTTTATATAACGGTAAATAAATCGGAATATAGACTAGTTCGTATTCCAGACTTAAAGGATAAGACAAAACGTGATGCAGTAAGTACATTGGAGGCTATTGGGTTTAAGATTGGAGAAGTTACCTATAAGCCATATTTTGCAAAAGATGCTGTGATTGATATGTTGCATAAAGGAAAAAAGATTAAAAAAGATGATAAGTTGCCATATACCTCAGTAATTGATTTAGTGTTAGGTGATGGGAAATTAAATTACGGAGATAAGCCTAAGGTTGTGTCTGATAATAATGTTGATGTAGTAAAATAGATATGATAGAGAATCAAGAAGAAGTAGGACCAAGTAAAGATTTATACGAGCATCATTCGTTTACTGCTACAGCAGGGCAAGAGCCGTTACGTGTAGATAAGTTTTTAATGAATTTTATTGAAAATGCTACTCGTAATAAAATTCAACAAGCAGCGAAAGATGGTAATATTTACGTAAATGATAAGGCAGTTAAGTCTAATTATAAAGTGAAAGGACATGATGTTGTAAGAGTTATGTTTGCGCACCCTCCTCACGAAAATTTATTAGTAGGAGAGGATATTCCTTTGGATATCGTATATGAGGATGATGACTTATTAGTTGTAAATAAGCCAGCCGGTATGGTAGTGCACCCTGGTCATGGAAACTACTCAGGTACATTGATTAATGCATTGATTCATCACGTTGATAATTTGCCTAAAAATTCTGATGAACGACCAGGATTGGTACATAGAATAGATAAGGATACAAGTGGTTTGTTGGTGGTTGCTAAAACAGAGCAAGCAATGACTCATTTGGCTAAGCAATTTTTTGATAAAACTTCGGAGCGTAAATATCATGCATTGGTTTGGGGGCACGTAGAAGATGAAGAAGGAACTATTGATGGTCACATTGGTAGGCATCATAAAAACAGGTTGCAAAACACCGTTTATTTCGGGGATGAAGAAGAGTATGGTAAACCAGCAGTTACACATTATAAGGTTTTAGAACGATTTGGTTATGTAACTTTAGTAGAATGTCAATTAGAAACGGGACGTACACATCAAATTCGTGTGCATATGAAGCATATCGGTCATACTTTATTTAATGATTCTCGTTATGGAGGAGAAAAAATACTGAAAGGAACAACCTTTACAAAATACAAACAGTTTGTAGATAACTGTTTCAAAATTTTACCACGTCAAGCGCTTCATGCAAAAACATTAGGATTTGTTCATCCAACCACAGGAGAGAAAATGAGTTTTACTTCAGAAACTCCAGATGATATGTTGCAATGTTTTGATAAATGGAGAGCTTATGCAAAACATAGAGAGTTGTAGGTTTTCATTTAGTTAAAATCATTATGTAGGTTAACATAATGACTTTAGAAGTAGAATATGCATAAGGATATAAAAACCACTAGTGGGAAAAAGATACTGTAAAAGGTATCTTTTTTTGTTTGAGCTTTGGTAACTTTGAACTCATCAATTTGGTATAAGAAATGAAAATAGTAATATCTCCAGCAAAGTCTTTAGATTTTGAATCTAAGCTTCCTACGGAAAAGCATTCTGAAGCATCTTTTTTAAAAGAGGCAAAAGCGATAAATGGATTATTGAAAAAGCAGTCGCCTAAAGAATTGTCTAAGTTGATGAAAATCTCTGATAAATTATCGGAATTGAATTGGCAGCGAAATCAAGATTGGAAATTGCCATTTAAATCAGAAAATGCACGACCAGCAGTTTATGCTTTTAATGGTGACGTTTATGCGGGGTTGGGTGCTTATAATTTACCAAGTGATAAAATAGAAGTATTACAAGATTCGTTGCGTATTTTATCTGGGTTATACGGAGTACTAAAGCCATTGGATTTAATGCAGGCTTATCGGTTAGAGATGGGGACGAAATTTCCTGTAGGAGAATCTAAAAACCTACATTCGTATTGGAAGCCTTTGGTTACTGGAAATTTGAATTCAGAATTAGAGGAAGAGGAGTTGTTTGTAAACTTGGCAAGTAATGAATATTTTTCTGCGGTTAATGTAAAAGAATTGAAGTCACCAGTGATTACACCAATATTTAAAGATTGGAAAAATGATAAATTAAAAGTGATTTCATTTTTTGCTAAAAAAGCTCGTGGCTTAATGGTGCGATATATAATTGATACGGACGCAAAATCTATAGAGGATTTAAAAGGGTTCAATTATGAAGGGTATTCTTTTTCTGAAGAATATTCTAATATGGATAAAAATGAATTAGTCTTTGTGAGATAAGAATAAAGTTTAAAATATTTTCTACTAAGTGTCAATTTTAGCTTATCGAAGCACTCTGTAGTAATCGTCACTTCGAGTGAGTTTTACGATTGAAATGAATAAAGTTGTGTCGAGAAGTAGTTACTGCTTGAATCTAAATGTGTTCTAGGATTCGTGTCTAAAACCCTTTAAAATTAAAGTTGTCATTTCTGTAAGGGTTAATTAATTCGACGATAGGGGAATCTTGCAAGAGTACGGAGTACTTCTTTTGTTTTAAAAGTAAAACGAATATGAAAAACATAGTAGTGTTAACAGGGGCTGGAATGAGTGCGGAAAGTGGAATTGCTACTTTTCGTGATGCTGATGGTTTGTGGGAAGGTCATGATGTAATGGAGGTAGCTTCACCAGAAGGTTTTTATAATAACCCAGAGTTGGTATTGGATTTTTATAATCAGCGAAGGGCTCAGTTAAAGACTGTAAAACCAAATAAAGGGCATTTTGGGGTGCAGAAATTAGAAGAAAACTATAATGTACATATAGTCACTCAAAATGTAGATGATTTACATGAGCGAGCAGGGAGTTCTTCAGTGTTGCATTTGCATGGAGAATTGCGAAAAGTTCGCAGTACTAAAAATGAACAAATAGTATATAATTGGGAAGAGGATTTGGTTTTAGGAGATTTATGTGAAGAAAAATCCCAGCTCCGACCACATATTGTTTGGTTTGGAGAGGCAGTTCCTATGATTGATAAAGCTTTGGAGTTGGTAGAGAAGGCTGATGTTCTTGTAATAATAGGGACATCTATGCAGGTGTATCCTGCTGCCGGATTGGTAAATTATGTGCAATTAGGTACTCCTATTTATTTTATTGATCCAAAACCATCAGTTAAAGAGTCGGATTTTAGTAATCTTACAATAATAAAAGAAGGAGCGGTTAACGGTGTGGCTACATTGGTAAATCGGTTATTTCATGTTTAATTTTTGAAAATGTAATCCAGTCAGTTAGTGTTTTAATTTCTGAATCAGATAATTTTGCTTCTCCGTGAGTTAGCAGGTAGGATTTTAAAGGCATTTTTCGCTCATTGATCATTTCAATACATTCTTCTAATTTGTGTGCTTTTCTTTTAGCGCTGTACTGATCCCATAGAGAGAAATTTAATTCTTCTTTCCCGTGTTTAATGTGTCCGTTTATCCAGAAGTTAACGGGGGTTATTCTGTCGTACCATGGGTATTTAGTATTGTTAGAGTGACAATCATAACATGATTCTTTTAAAATATCAGCCAATTGTTGAGGTGGTTTTTCTGTTAAAATGAAGTCATTCTCAGTAGGTTTAGTGTATTCATTTCTTTGAGGATTTAAAAATTGAGAAATAGCGAATAGTATAATGAGTATTGTGATTGCTTTCTTAAGCATGATGTGTATAGCTAAAATGAATAATAGCTAAAGATACTTTTTTATTATAGAATTCAATTAACATATAATCATTTTAAAAAAGAGTCTCATTATTTTGTAGTGTTCCGTATCTTTGCGCCTTATTAAAAAATACACAGCAAAATGACACTTACAGCTTTAAATGCAATTTCACCAATTGATGGAAGATACAGGAGTAAAACAGCTAATTTAGCGCCTTATTTTTCTGAAGAAGCATTAATTAAATATAGAGTATTAGTAGAAATTGAATACTTTATCGCATTATGTGAAATTCCTTTACCTCAGTTAAAAGATTTTGATAACTCATTATTTGGTAGTTTACGCGATATCTATAAAAATTTTACAGATGAAAATGCTCAAGCTATAAAGGATATTGAAAAAGTAACCAATCATGATGTAAAGGCTGTAGAGTATTTTATTAAAGAAAAATTCGATACCCTTAATATTTCACAATATAAAGAGTTTATTCATTTCGGATTAACTTCTCAGGATATCAATAATACAGCAATTCCTTTATCTTTAAAAGAAGCTATTGGTGAAGTGTATATTCCTGAATATACAGCGTTGTTGAATAGATTGTCTGAATTAGCTTCTGATTGGGCTGATATTCCAATGTTAGCAAGAACTCATGGTCAGCCAGCTTCACCTACACGTTTAGGGAAAGAAATTGAGGTTTTTGTGGTTCGTTTAAAGGAGCAGTTTAATTTATTAAACGATATTCCAAGTGCAGCTAAATTTGGTGGTGCAACAGGAAATTATAATGCGCATAAAGTGGCATATCCAAATATCGATTGGAAGGCTTTTGGATCTAAGTTTGTAAACAGTTTAGGTTTGTATCACTCATATCCAACAACACAAATTGAGCACTATGATCACATGGCGGCTTTATTTGATAATTTAAAAAGGATAAATACCATTATTATTGATTTAGATAGAGATATCTGGCAGTATGTAGCAATGGAGTATTTCAAACAAAAAATTAAAGCAGGAGAAGTTGGGTCTTCGGCAATGCCACATAAAGTAAACCCTATTGATTTTGAAAATTCAGAAGGAAACTTAGGAATTGCAAATGCAATTTTTGAGCATTTGTCAGCTAAGTTGCCGATATCAAGATTACAACGTGATTTAACTGATAGTACAGTATTGCGTAATGTTGGAGTTCCTTTTGGGCATACGTTAATTGGATTTCAATCTACATTAAAAGGATTGAATAAATTGTTGTTAAACGAGTCTAAGTTTGCTGAAGATTTAGAAAATAATTGGCCAGTAGTAGCAGAAGCAATTCAGAATATCTTAAGAAGAGAAGGGTATCCTAATCCGTATGAAGCTTTAAAGGGGTTAACTCGTACTAATGAAAAGATTAATAAAAATTCTATTGCAAATTTTATTGATACTTTAGAGGTGTCTGATGAAATTAAAAATGAATTAAAGCAAATTACGCCAAGTAATTATGTCGGTATATAAAAAGGTATAGGTTTAGTGATTTATATGTTGAAGCCGTTCCGTAAAGGAGCGGCTTTCTTTATATATGTTACGAACAAAATGAGGTGTTTTTTTTATTCAACTATTGGTTTTATTGTCTGAAAATTTTATTTTGACTACTGACTACTGACTACTGACTACTGACTACTGACTACTGACTACTGACTACTGACTACTGACTACTGACTACTGACTACTGACTACTGACTACTTATTTGGATGTTCTTTTTCATTGTCACTTCAGGTAGCGCTATTCGCTATATCTTTTTCATGTCAATATGAATTAATTCAATTATGACTCTATGGGGTAATTGTGTTTTGAAGTGAGGTTACTTATTGTAAAGGTGAAAAAGGATGTCACTACTATCGTTAACGCAGAAGAAAATATTGCTAATAAGATTAAGAAATAGTCATTTCGACGATAGGAGAAATTGCATTAGGTTGCATAAAGGGGCTACGTATTGAAGTAAAGTCATGTCGGCTTTAATGAAAGTTACATCATGAGTTATATTATAAGGTTGTGTTTTGAATACTTTATTAGGGGCGATATTGAGGTAGTCTGTTAATTGTTTGAGAAAAACATGTTTTTCTCACTACAAAATATGACGTTTCGCAACAATCAACCCTCACGTTTCCAGTGTTTCCGGAAAAACTGGAAAATTACTTCAAAAAACGGCTGTAAAAAGTTAGGATGTTAAAGAAGAAAGGTAGTATATTTGCACCCGCAAAACGGCTGAGTTTACAACGAGGTTTTAGTAGTGAAAAGTTCTTTAAAAGATGTGATTTGAGTTTGTTTTTTAAGAGTTGAAAAACTTTAAAAATAAAAAACAAAAAAACATTGTGAGTAAAGAAAAAGGTTGTAAGTTTGCATCCGCTTAGCGAAACAA
>Ga0105354_1001186_pt1 | contig 16079 bp, 14 predicted proteins | sample GOMGulsemesocosm_FD_83658 | JGI IMG/M metagenome (GOLD analysis project Ga0105354, IMG submission 83658) | Methane-oxidizing microbial communities from mesocosms in the Gulf of Mexico - GOM9B Gulf of Mexico | ecosystem: Environmental > Aquatic > Marine > Cold seeps | place: USA: Gulf of America...
AATTCTTCAATAGCATCTAATAGGGTAGTGGTTTGTAATACATTTCTACTTGAATATTTACCAGATTCTTCACGAACCTTTCCTTGGTCAATACTGTCCTGTACGTTACGTACAATTAATTCTAATCCTAATTCTTTTACTAGTTTGTCTCTAAATTCAATTGTTTCAGGGAAATTATGTCCTGTGTCAATGTGCATTAAAGGGAATGGTATTTTAGCTGGATGAAATGCTTTTTGAGCTAAACGAACCAAAGTGATTGAATCCTTTCCTCCAGAAAATAATAATACTGGTTTTTCAAACTGTGCAGCTACTTCTCTGATGATGTATATGGCTTCGTTTTCTAATGGATTTATATGTGCTGTATTTTTCATTTTTTTTTAATTCTAAATTATTCTTTTCTACATTTATCTATTCTTTCCTTATACTTCGACAAGCTCAGTATGACAGAAGAATTAAAAAGTAAAGTGATATAAATATTGATACATTATGAATGCAAGCCACATTCTCTGTTTGCTAATGCTTTTGTTGGGTCGAAATAGTTGAATTCATTAGGAAGGTTATATTCTGCTAAATACCCATCTAATTGTTCGTCAGACCAATGATAAAAAGGACTCACTTTTAAAACACCATCTTTAGAAAAACTGAAAATATCTAAACTATCTCTTAAAGCTGTTTGACCTTTACGTAAGTTTGTAAACCATACATCTGGTTGATGTTCAGCCATAGCTCTTTTAAAAGGTTCCAATTTTACTTGTTCAGTAAATAATTGGTGGTTTGGATGTTCTACTTGTGGTATTCCTAAGGTTACATCTCTATGTGCTGTTGTTTGCTTAGGCACATATAAATCGATGTTAAGTTTTAATATTGAAATTAATTCTTCAGCGTGTTTATATGTATTAGGTGTATTATATCCTGTATCGCACCATATTACTGTAAGGCCTTTTAATAGGGTAGCAGTAGCATGTAATATGCTTGCCTCATAAGGTCTGAAATTTGTCGTTACTACAGGTTTGTTAGCAAAGCTTAGTACCCATGAAATAATTTCTAAAGGTGATTTATTTGCGAACTCAGTGTTGTATTTCTTTAATATTTCTTCTCTGTCTTCCATTTCAGTAATTTGATACTTGTTATCTTATTTTTTATAATTTGATGTCCATATTGGACTTATTTCCCCCATTTTATCGAGTTCCATGCACGCTCATGGAAAAAGTATAATATCATTTTTGAAATTAACTCTATAGCTCCAATTGAAAAAGCTACTGCTAATGTTCCGGTAATAAACCATGAAATTAAAACTGTATCTAGTGTACCAATCACTCTCCAACTAATAGTTTTTATTAGACTTCTTTTTATCTTTTCTTCTGACTGATCAGTAGTTTTATTTGCTGGTTTAGTATTTATGATAGAATCAATAATCATCTCGTAATAATTTAAAACATATAAACCCTATCGTTTTAGTAGGGAAAGTGCAAATGTAATATGTTTTTGAGATTACACAAGATTTTTTTAATTATTTTTTAGAATAATTGATTGATAATCAGAAAGGAGTAATAGTTTTTGTTGTTAAGTAAGATCTGCGAGTGTATTATTTTTAAGTACATTTAGTGTATTGTCACGTACTTGAATCATTAATTTGTGTACACTACAAGCATCCTCGTCCGGGCAATCATCGCACTTTTCGTAATAGTTTAAACTAACACATGGTACCATAGCTATAGGACCTTCTAAGACACGAATAATGTCAGTCATAAGAATGTCTTTAGGTTCTTTTAAAAGGTAATATCCACCACCTTTTCCTTTTTTAGAACCAAGGAACCCTGATTTACGAAGGGTTAAGAGTATGCTTTCTAAAAATTTATGAGAAATATTTTCACTTTTTGAAATAGTTGCTATTTGGACAGGATTTTTATCTTCTTGTCGTGCAATAAAAGTAATGGCTTTTAACCCGTATTTTGTCTTTTTTGAAAGCATACTGCTAATATATAAAAAATATACTTTTTTAACCCTTTAAGGCTTGTTTTAAATCACTTATAATATCATCAACATTTTCTAACCCTACTGAAACTCTAACTAAACCATCTGTAATACTAACTTCTAATCTATCAGATATTGTTAGTTTACTATGAGTGGTAGAAGCAGGATGTGTAACAATAGTTCTTGTGTCCCCTAAATTTGCTGATAGTGAACATAGTTTTATTCTATTTAAAAATTGTCTTCCTGCCTCAATCCCACCATTTACTTCAAAAGCAACAATGTTTCCACCAAGTTTCATTTGTTTTTTAGCAACTTCATACTGTGGATGTGATTTTAAAAATGGATATTTTACCCAATTAACGTGTTTATGACCATCTAAAAACTCAGCAACTTTTAACGCATTTACGCAGTGTTTTTCAACACGAATGGCTAAAGTTTCTAAACTTTTAGAAAGTACCCAAGCATTAAAAGGAGACATAGCAGGCCCTGTGTTTCTTGAGAATAGATAAATTTCTCTAATTAAATCAGCACGTCCTACAGCAACACCGCCAAGTACACGTCCTTGACCATCCATCAATTTGGTTGCCGAATGCAATACTAAATCCGCCCCGTATTTTATTGGATTTTGTAAATAAGGAGTAGCAAAACAGTTGTCAATGACTAATAGAATATTATGTTTCTTGGCTAATTTTCCTAATAACTCTAAATCAATGATGTCAATTGCTGGATTTGTAGGTGATTCAGCATATAGTATTTTTGTACTCGGAGTTATTAAGGCCTCAATGGTTTCTGGTTTATTGATATCAAAGTAACTTGTTGTGATATTCCACTTAGGTAGATATTTAGTGAATAGGGTATGGGTAGAACCAAATACTGATCTAGCAGATACAATATGGTCTCCAGACTCCAATAGAGCTCCAAATGTAGAAAAGATAGCAGCCATTCCAGTAGCAAATGCGTATCCAGCTTCAGCACCTTCCATAGCAACTACTTTGTCAACAAACTCAGTCGTATTCGGGTTTGAAAACCTACTGTATAAGTTTTTTTCTTTTTCTTCTGAAAAAGAAGCTCTCATGTCTTCAGCATCATCAAAAACGAAGCTTGATGTTACATATAGTGGCGTTGAATGTTCTGAGAATTGTGAACGTTCAGTTTGTATTCTTATGGCTTGGGTTTCAAAATTTGTACTCATTATTATTGTATGTATTTTATTTGTTTTTTTAATTCATCGTTTGATTAGTACATATAGGCAAGTTTTAATTCACCTTTGGTTCATTTTGTCTTGACACAAAACGAACCAAAAAGTCAAGGCTATATCTAAGGAATTATTTCGTAACGCTCGTTTTCAAAACTGCATGCTTGAAGCTCCGCTTCGCACTTCCGTTTTTTCACTCACTATTCCTTGATATTGACGAAATACATAGATGTTCAAAATTTTTATTTTTGCCTAATGCGTTTAATTATTATTTGTCAAACGTAAAATATCACCAAAAACTCCTCTTGCAGTTACTGCAGCACCTGCTCCTGCACCTTGAATAACTAATGGGTTTTCTCCATAAGATTTGGTGTAGATTTCAAATATAGAATCAGATCCTTTTAAAGATCCTAAAGCTGAGTTACTCGGTACTGAGACTAATTTCACATCTAATTTAGCTCCGTTTGGTTGTGACAAATCACCTGATAATTCACCAATATAACGCAATACATTTCCTGATTGTTGCTGTGCTTTTGTTTCCTGATACGGAGTGTTTAGTTTATCTAAAGATTGTAAGAATGTATCTGTATCGATAGCTCTTAATGGTTCAGGAATTAAGTTTTCAATATTCACATCTGATAACTCATTTACTAAATCTAATTCACGTGCTAAAATTAATAGTTTACGAGCAACATCATTACCACACAAATCTTCTCTAGGATCTGGTTCAGTAAACCCTTTATCGATAGCTTCTTGTAAAACCTCAGAAAAAGGTCTGTCTTCAGCAGAAAAAGTGTTGAATAAATAGCTCAGTGAACCAGAAAACACTCCTTTTATTTTTACAATATCCTCTCCAGAATGATGTAATAATTTAATGGTGTCTATCAATGGTAGTCCGGCACCTACGTTAGTTTCATATAAATACTGTTTATTATTTTCTTTTAAAATAGCTCTTAATTGAATATAAAATTCATTAGTACTAGTGTTGGCAATTTTATTTGAAGAAACTAAATCGAACCCAGCTTTCACTAAAGGAATATATTGTTGAATAAATTCAGAACTAGCTGTATTATCAACTGCTATTAAGTTTTCTAAATGATGTTCTTGTGCAAAGTTGGTAATAGTGTCAATAGTGTAATTTTCAACTCCATTATCTTGCAAGTCAGTTTCCCAATTTTCCGAAATTCCATTCTTATTTAGCAATACTTTTTTAGAACTTGCAACTGCAACAATATTTAGTTGAATTTGGCGACGTTTTAAAATTGCTTTCGTATTACTTAAAATTTGATTGACAAGTGTGCCTCCAACTAAACCTTTACCAAAAATAGCGATGTTAATTTTTTTAGCTATACCAAAAACTTGTCCGTGAATAACATTTACAGACTTATTTAGCTGATCTTTCTTTACGATAATACTTACGTTTTTTCCTGTAATGGTGTTATTGAAAAGTAATGGTGTTATTTGATTTTTTATTAATGCATTAAATGGTTTATGGAAATCATTCAATTCTTGGCCTATAATAGAGATAACAGCAACATCATCTAAAACACTGATTTTGTTTACATCTCTTTTATAAAAATCAGTTTCAAATTCTTTTTCTAATGCTAAAATAGCATCGGTTGCTCTATTGGTTTTTATAACCAATCCAATACCTCTTTCTGAAGAGCCTTGAGAAATAATACTCACACTAATATCTTTATTACTTAAAGCTTTAAATATTCGTGCATCAACACCAACTTTACCTAATAACCCACGGCCTTCAAAAGTTAGTAAAGAAACATCATCTAAAACAGAGATAGATTTTATACCTTTTTGAGTATCGTTTTTAGTAATAATAGTACCGTTGTCGTTCGTATTAAATGTATTTAGAATACGTAAAGGAATATCTTTTTCTACTAATGGAAGAATCGTTTTAGCATGTAAAATAGAAGCTCCAAAATTAGCTAATTCATTTGCCTCATTAAATGATAATTGTTCAATTTTTTGTGCGTCAGGAACTAAATCAGGGTTAGCTGTAAAGATACCATCAACATGGGTGTAGTTTTGAAACTCACTAGCATTTAAGTAATTTGCTAAAAGAGAAGCACTGTAATTACTTCCGTTTCTACCAAGAGTAGTGGTTTCTCCTTCTGAATTTGAAGCAATAAACCCAGTAACAACATTTATGATATCTTCTTCTTGATTATTGAAGTAGCTGCGAACCCTCTCTTGTGATTCTTTATCTAAAGTTAATGCATCACCAAAGCTGCTATCCGTAAGGATTAGTTCTCTAGAGTCAACAAAATTTGCTTTAAGACCTTCTTTAACTAATAATTTTGCCACTTGTTTAGCAGCGAATAATTCACCTTGAGCCAATACTTCATCTTTTATTTTAGGGCTATAATCACCTAAGTAACTAACACCTTTTAAGATACCTTCCAAAGTAGTGAAGTTTTGTTCTAACTCTAAAGAATAATAAGGGGTTAATTGCTCTTTCTTTAGGTTTTCTAAAGCGGTATTGTATTCTTTTTTTTGTTTAGCAGTTTCTAATAAATTTTCTAATTGGTCAGTAGTGTTTCCTCTTGCAGAAACGACTACTACGATGTTTTTATGTGCTGCTTGTTTTTCTTTTATAATGCGTAATACATTATTTAACCCTGTTCCGTTGGCTAAAGATTTCCCTCCAAATTTTATAACTATAGTGCTCATTTTTCTAAGATATTTATTCCTCGAGTAGAGGTTATACTGCAATTGCTTGCTGTTGTGTTGTTGATTTATGTGTAAATACGTTTTGTAATAATTGTTCTATTTGTTCAAATTCAATTAAAAAGGCATCATGTCCATGAATTGATTTTATTTCACCGTAATGAACATTACCTTTAGTTTTTGATAAGTTTAAAAAGGTATTATTGTTTTCTTTAGCTGGAAAAAATAGGTCACTATCAATTCCGATAATAAAAATATTCGATTTTATAAGTGATGCCACTTCTGAAAAATTACCTCTACCTCTTGTAATGTCAATTGTACTTAATAAATGATTTACTAATTTGTATGAGGTTAGTTGAAATCGTTTTTGTAATTTTTTTCCGTGATGTAATAGCCAGCTTTCAATGTTGGAATGTTTGAATCAGTGTTTGTTGTTCTGTTGAAATTTGAACTGTATGATTCAGGAGTTCTATATAAATTCATAGCATGAACTCTAGCATCGTGTACGGGATTAGATGAGTTGTTTAAAATTAACTCTTGTACTTTCGTGTTTGCCAAAAGCCAATCTGTAGCTTTCCAGTCTGTAGCTATAGGGATTAAGTTTTCAATTAAATCTGGATATAAAGCAGCAAGCTCCCATGCAATTCCTCCGCCAATTGAACCACCAATTACAGCGTATAGTTTTTTAATATTTAAAATATCTAATCCAATTCTAAATATGGCAGCTATATCTCTAGCGGTAAAATCAGTATAGCTTTTAATGAGATAATCATCAGCTCCATTTCCAGGGATGTTAAAAGCAATGACGGAGTATTTATTGGTGTCGATTAATTTATTTTCTCCAATAATATCTTTCCACCAGCCATTTATACCAGTGACATCGCTATTGCCCGTTAATGCATGGTTAACTAAAACTATTGGGGCAGCATTGGTAGCTTTACCAAAAACTTGATAGCTTAGTGATACCGAAATATATGTTCTTCCTTTTTCGGTTGTATAGTTAGGTATTTCTATATGTTGTATTGTACTCATCTGTATTTGTTTTATATTGTACTAATTGCTCCCTTATATTTATTGATATCACCAAGGAATATTTGTTCTGGTAATATCAATTCATAAGAGTGTACATACAAATTTTGATTTGTAACAGATGTGATTTTTGTGTATTTGATATACTTTTCATTTTATAAAAAATTGAAAACTATTCAGAAATATAAAGATGTAGAGCCACTATAGATTTGTATTAAATACAAACTAAAATATCCACGAAAATGGATATATGGTTAAACAAGAAAAATGAGTGAAAAAATGTTCTTTTAAGAATTTAAAAGAAACTTTTGAGTTATCTACCCTAAGTTAAAACTAAGTAGAATGTAGCACCTTCTTTACGCAATGTAAAGGGTTGCTAAGGCTTCATCGGGTCTATTCCCTCTGCCTTTCTTGATAACATCTAATAAATGAATGAACGGTTTTATTATACTGCAAATATAACAACGAAAAAAGTTACTAACCAAATTTATTTTTAAAACTTATGTAAAAAAACCTTAAGTCATCCATGAAAATAAGGTTGTTATCGCAATATTTTTTTCGCTTTATTTTGTATAATAACAGCAACAGGTTTGTTTTCAAATTTACTTTCTAACCATGATAAAATATCTAAATATAAAAATGCTCTTTTTTCATACGGATGATCCTCAAACCTTAATAAAACAGTGTGTAGTTTTTTAAAGGCTTCTTTGATTTGATGTGGGTAAAGGTCAACTACTTCTCGTAAAAATTTGAGCATTTCTTTCTGAATTGCATGAAGGTCATTCATTTTTAATAAAAATCGATAAGTATCTTTTAATTGAATATCTAAATTTTCGTCTAAACCTGCGTCAAAATGAACTACTAAGCTTAAAATTCTCGAAAAACACATTAGGTCTTCTCTTATAGATATATTTTTGGTATCGATTATTTTGTTTAAATATGTGATAGATAAATCATGTTTACCAGCTCCAAAGTACATACATGCAATTTTATAATAAAATAGCATGATATGATGTTGGTCAATTCTATTTTTATGAAAGCTAATTTGTTGCTCAATTTCTGGAACTAAAGGTAAGCCATCATTAAAGTGTCCACTTAAAAAATGAATGTTTAATTTGTTTGTATATAGGTAAATGAAGCTTAGTACTTTAGTGTTGTCATTTTGCAATATTAATTCAGTATTAATATTTTGCTCTAATTTATTTAACGTTTCATTAAATTTAGTTTGATGTCTGATATAAAACAAAGACTCTAATAAATAGTGAACTCCTTTCAAATAAAATACAGGGTTCACTTTTATCATACTTGGGTTTGACTCAAATAAATCAACCCATTTTCTGGCATATTTATAGCAAGATAAAAAATCTTGAATTAAAAAACTATACCATAAATGAGCTTTGTATAACCATAGTTTTTCACGGAAGCCAAGTTCATTACTGTTGTACTTAGGAAGTCTATCATGAAAGTAAGTATATACTTCATCATAATCTTTTTTGTTTTTTACATAGCCAACCTTCAATAATAACCCATACAATTGAAGTGATAAGTTTGAGAGTTTACTGGCAATTACATTTTGGCTACTTAGTTCTTTAGCTTGTATAGCTAATTCATCAGCTCTATTCTCTGTACTTCTAGTAATATATTGACTTTCAATTACTTTTTCTAACTCTACAATTTCATAAGCAATGTTTTTTTCGCCGTTTTTTATGGCAACTCCTTTAGCTTTATCTAATATTTTTAAGCTCTGTTTGGACAACCCTTTGTCGTATAAAATAGTTGCGTAATCTAACTGTTCACGAAGGGCAACTCTTATGTTTTGATTGGCAAAACTTAAGCGTAAGCTCTTAAGTATTTGTTTATACAAATTAGCCTTTAAATTAGAAAGCTGTAATTTAGATACAATTCCTTTTTTTAAGATGATCTTTTCATCATAATGATCATGCTTGTCTATATGACTAAATAATGCTAAAAATTTTGAATTAATATTCCCTTCTAACCGTCCGACAAATAATTTAAACTGCCTCTTTTCTGATTTAGAAAGTGACTTGATTAAAATAAATAACGGGTCTTTTTGATGGTTTAACATTGTAAAAAATAATTAACTAAAACCCATTGAATAAAGGGTTTGTGGGTTTTTATTGCTTTTTAAAGAGTGTAGTTTTAATAAAAAACACACTGCTTTGAGCTATTACTAAAGTATACTTTTGTTTCAAATAAAAGAAATAATCATATAAAATTTTGAAAAGATGAGTTCTAATAAAGTTCAGATATTCGACACGACATTAAGAGATGGGGAACAAGTCCCAGGATGTAAATTAAACACTACACAAAAATTAGTTATTGCCGAAAAATTAGACTTTTTAGGAGTTGATATTATTGAAGCAGGTTTTCCAGTTTCAAGTCCTGGTGATTTTAACTCAGTTTCTGAAATTTCAAAATTGGTTAAAAACGCAACTGTTTGTGGTTTAACTAGAGCAGTAAAAAACGATATAGAGGTTGCAGCTAATGCTTTAAGATTTGCTAAAAGACCAAGAATACATACTGGTATTGGAACATCAGAAACACATATTAAATATAAATTTAATTCATCAAAAGAGGAAATTATTGAGCGTGCAATTGCTGCGGTTAGCTATGCAAAAACTTTTGTTGAAGATGTGGAGTTTTATGCAGAAGATGCTGGACGTACTGATAATGAGTTTTTAGCCCGTGTTCGTGAAGCAGTGATAAAAGCTGGAGCTACAGTATTAAATATTCCTGATACAACAGGATATTGTTTACCAGAAGAATATGGTGCAAAAATTAAGTACTTAAAAGAGAATGTAACAGGAATAGATAAAGCTATTTTATCTTGTCATTGCCATAATGACTTAGGGTTGGCTACGGCAAATTCTATTGCCGGAGCGATGAATGGTGCAAGACAAATTGAATGTACAATAAATGGGATTGGTGAGCGTGCTGGAAATACTTCCTTAGAGGAGGTAGTTATGATTTTAAAGCAACACCCTTATTTAAATTTGAATACAAATATCAACGCTAAGTTATTGACAGAAATGAGTCAGTTAGTATCAGATAGTATGGGGATGATGGTTCAACCAAACAAGGCTATTGTAGGAGCTAATGCTTTTGCTCATAGTTCTGGGATACATCAGGATGGCGTGATTAAAAATAGAGAAACATACGAAATTATTAATCCAGCAGATGTAGGGGTAAATGAATCGTCAATTATTCTAACAGCAAGAAGTGGTCGTGCAGCGATAGCATATAGAGCCAAGAATATTGGTTACGAACTAACAAAGTTGGAATTAGATAAAGTATACCCTAAGTTTTTAGATTTTGCAGATAAAAAGAAAGAGGTAATTGATGCCGATATTCACCAAATTATGAAATTAACAGGAGTTTCAAAGCCAATTTACGCTTAAGTTATGGGAAAGACATTATTTGATAAAGTATGGGATAAGCATGTTGTAGATAACATACCTGATGGCCCACAAATTTTATATATAGACAAACACTTAATTCATGAAGTGACAAGCCCACAGGCTTTTAATGAATTAAAGAAACGAAATATCTCGTTATTTCGACCAGAGCAAGTTGTAGCAACAGCTGATCATAATACACCAACAGTAAATCAACATTTACCCATAAAGGATGTATTGTCAAGGAATCAATTAGCACAGTTGACTAAAAATTGTGCTGAAAATGATATCGAGTTGTACGGGTTAGGGCATGAAAATAACGGTATTATCCATGTTATCGCTCCCGAGTTAGGAATTACACAACCAGGAATGACATTGGTTTGTGGTGATAGCCATACTTCAACTCATGGTGCTTTTGGATCTATAGCTTTTGGAATAGGAACGAGTCAAGTAGCTCAAGTATTTGCGAGTCAATGTTTATTACTAGATAAGCCTAAAAGTATGCGTGTTTCAGTAAAAGGAAAGTTGAAAAACGGGGTGCAGCCAAAAGACGTAGCTTTATATGTAATAGCCAAGTTAGGGACTGATGCAGGTACAGGGTATTTTATAGAATTTGCAGGGGATGTGTTTGAAAACATGACTATGGAAGGAAGAATGACTGTTTGTAATATGAGTATAGAAATGGGTGCACGCGGTGGAATGATTGCTCCTGATCAAACTACTTATGATTATGTAAAAGGACGTGATTTTGCTCCTGAAAAGGTGAGTTTTGATAAAAAAATAGCGGAGTGGGAGCGTTTAAAAACGGATATTGATGCAGTGTTTGATTGCGAACATACTTTTGATGCCACTGATATTGAACCAATGATTACTTATGGGACAAACCCAGGAATGGGAATAAAAATATCAGAAAGCATTCCTACTAAAGATAATGCTTCTTTTGAGAAGTCTTTAGCTTATATGGGGTTTAAAAAAGGAGAGTCTTTAATAGGAAAAGAAATCAATTATGTGTTTTTAGGAAGTTGTACTAATTCACGTATAGAAGATTTTAGGGTAGCAGCAAATTACATCAAAGGAAAGCAAAAAGCTACCAATATAAATGCATGGTTGGTTCCGGGATCACAACGTGTAGCAAAACAAATTATAGCAGAAGGTTTGGATAAAATTTTCGTTGATGCAGGTTTTGAATTACGTCAACCTGGCTGTTCAGCTTGCTTAGCAATGAATGATGATAAAATTCCAGAAGGGGAGTACTGTGTGTCAACTTCTAATAGAAATTTTGAAGGAAGACAAGGGCAAGGGTCAAAAACATTATTAGCAAGTCCTTTAGTAGCGGCAGCAACAGCAATAGAAGGAAAAATAATAGATATTACAAAACAGTTAAATTAATATGGAAAAGTTCACAATTGTACAGTCGAAAGCGATACCGTTAGCTATAGAAAATATAGATACGGATCAGATTATTCCAGCACGTTTTTTAAAAGCTACAGACCGTCAAGGGTTTGGTAATAATGTGTTTAAAGATTGGCGTTTTGATAAAGAAGGAAACCTAAATGTGGGATTCGCTTTAAATGACGATAAATATTCAGGTGAAATTTTAGTTACAGGTCATAATTTCGGGTGTGGGTCGAGTAGAGAACATGCAGCTTGGGCAATAGGGGACTATGGATTTAAAGTAGTTGTGTCTAGTTTTTTCGCAGATATTTTTAAAGGAAATGCACTTAATAACGGATTACTTCCTGTTGAGGTTAGTCCTGCTTTTTTAAAGCAACTGCTAACAAATGTGACCGATACACCTGATTCTGAAATAAAAGTAGATTTAGAAAAGCAAACGATAACATTATTATCAACAGGTGCATTAGAATCATTTGAAATTAATAGTTATAAAAAAACCTGTTTGTTAAATGGGTATGATGATATAGATTACCTGTTAAATCAGAAAGAAAAAATAGAACAATTCGAAATACAAAATGCTTAAGGTATTTCCTTGTTTTGGGTATATGTCACACTGAGCCTGTCGAAGTGTTTTAAATACCATAATCAAATCAGTCCTCGAGAAGTTAAGACTGATAAAAAATATTAATAATTTGATACCCCTTTGTTTTTTTGGGTTAATAATAGTAAAATATCATTATGAAGTTGAATATAGCTGTATTATCAGGAGATGGAGTTGGACCAGAAGTAACAACTCAATCAATAAAAGTTTTAAATGCGATTACTAAAAAGTACAATCATGATTTTCAGTATGAAGAAGCATTAATGGGGGCTATTGCTATTGATGAAACTGGTGAGCCTTTGCCTAAGGAAACACTTAGTATTTGCTTAAAGAATGATGCAATATTATTTGGAGCAATTGGTGATCCGAAATATGATAATGATCCAACTGCAAAAGTTCGTCCAGAGCAAGGGTTGTTAGCGTTGCGTAAAGCATTAAATTTATATACCAATGTTCGTCCTGTTAAAGCATACGATGCATTAATAGATAAATCTCCTCTAAAAGAAGAAATTATCAAGGGTGCTGATATGGTTATTTATAGAGAATTGACCAGTGGTATTTATTTTGGGAAGAAATCATTAAATAAATCAGGAACGGTTGCTAATGATGATTGTACTTATACATCTGAAGAAATTAGTCGTATTACTCACGAGGCATTTAAAGCAGCTCAAAACAGACGCAAAAAAGTAACATTGGTTGACAAGGCAAACGTATTAGAGACCTCAAGGCTTTGGCGTAAAGTAGTTACGGAAATAGCTACAGGATATCCTGATGTTAGTTTAGATTTTTTGTTTGTAGATAATGCGGCGATGCAAATGATTTTAAACCCTAAACAATTTGATGTAATTTTAACTGAAAATATGTTTGGTGATATCATTTCTGATGAAGCAAGTGTCATTGGAGGCTCAATTGGTTTATTAGCATCTGCTTCAACAGGGGATGATAAAGCATTATTTGAACCAATTCATGGATCGTATCCGCAAGCTAAAGGAAAAGGAATTGCTAATCCAATAGCTTCTATTTTATCAGCTGCGATGTTGTTAGATCATTTTGGATTAAATGAAGAAGCTGATGATATTCGTGAAGCTGTAGAAGAATCAATTGCCTTAGGGGTTTGTACTGTTGATTTGAATACAGTAAGTATATATTCTACAGATAATGTGGGTGATTTTATAAAGGAATTTATTACAAATAGTGACGATTTAAATGTATATCCAACAAATGTTGAAGTAGGGCAGTCAACGATAATTTAGTTTTTAATAGACAGCTTATAATGAAAAGACTTCCAAATGGGGGCATTATAGCATAAAAGATATAGTGCGTGTCTTTTGGAGGTGAGAACTAAATATAATCTTAATAGAAATGATAATTTGCACTATTTTAAAAGGGATGAAATTAGTTGTTAACTAGATTCTTTTATGTATTTTATAGATACTATATCAATACATAAAATGCAAATTATAACCTTAACATTACATACATCAAATCTAAAAGCTCAAAAAGAGTTTTATTGTAATGTATTAGGTATTTCTTTACATTCGGAGTCTGAAAATCATATTGATTTTGTTATTGGCAATTCGTTGTTGAAATTCAAGTATAAAGCAGATTCTAAACCGTATCATTTTGCTATAAATATCCCTTCAAATAAAGAGTATGAAGCTTTAGATTGGTTAAAGGAACGAGTAATCGTTTTAAAGCATTTTGAGGATGAAATAATTGATTTTATAAACTGGAATGCAAAGGCTATTTACTTTTATGATGCCGATAAAAATATTGTAGAATTTATAGCTCGGAAGAATTTAAAAACAGATATTCCTACAGTATTTAATTCAGGTCTGTTACTTGAAATAAGTGAAGTAGGGATGCCTGTAAATAATATTAAAGAAGTGTATGATAGCTTACATGATACTTGTGACTTAGGTGTTTATTTTGGGGATTTCGATAAATTCTGCGCTATAGGAGGCGAAAGAGGGTTATTTATTGTGATAGATAAAAATAGTAAAAATTGGTTTCCTACTAATGATAAAGCTTTTGCTTCAGTATTTAATATAAAAATACGAGCAAACAAGAAACACTATATAATTGATTTTTTTAAAGGTGAACTGACCATAATATAGTTTTTCAAAATAGGTGCATTGACTCCAAAACAATGTATTAAAAGATTGATAATTCGCTATTAAATTCGTAACTTTAGGTAGGTGTGAGTTTAAAATATTGATTATATATGAACCTGATAACTGTATTCGTTTTTGTCTTTTTGCTATTCCTTTTATCGGGAATACGGATTGTTTATGAATATAAACGCGCAATAAAATTTCGTTTTGGAGGATATGTCTCTGTATTGCAACCAGGGATTAGATGGATAATACCTTTAGTAGATAGTGTACAGTTTGTTGACATACGTGTAATCACGACTAATATACCTGCTCAAGAAGTAATGACACAAGATAATGTGCCTTGTAAAATAAATGGGGTGCTTTATTTTAAGATAGATGATGCTAAATTGGCTATATTAGAAGTGGAAGATTATTCTTTTGCTATATCACAATTAGCCCAAGCAGCTTTACGTGATGTTTGTGGGAAAGTGGAATTAGATGTCATCCTTTCTAAAAGAGAAGAAATAGGTAGAAATATTAGGTCCACTGTAGAAACAGAAACTGAACCCTGGGGTATCTCAATAAAAGATGTAAAAATAAAAGATATTGAGTTACCTGAAAATATGAAACGTTCCATGGCTAATCAAGCTGAAGCCGAACGTACTAGAAGAGCCCGCATCATTTTAGCAGATGCTGAAAAACAAGCTGCTGGGAAATTGCTTGAGGCTGGAAAAATAATTGATGAATCTCCTTCATCAATTAAACTGCGTTTGTATCAAACTTTAGCGGATATTGCTATTGAAAAAAATTCTACAATAGTATTTCCTTTTCCAGAAGAGTTTTTAAGTAGGAGTAAAAAAGAGAAAAAAAAGAGTTAATTATACAGGGTATTATAATTAAGAGATATTTAAAAGAATAATCAACAAAAATCGCCAGATATCTATCTGGCGATTTTTGTTGATTATTCTTTTCCTTAACCCCCATAATAAGCGAAAAAAATATTTTTAATGTCTCAAAGGAATATTGTTAATGTACATATAAATTTAATATTATAGTAAGTGTTGTGTGCTTAGACTAAAGATTTGTAGTATTTCAGGTTTTTGTATCTTGATAAATGATTTAAATGTAAATTAGGGGTTCTATTAGTGTTTTACTATTTTTTTGCTATCACAATGTTCAACCGGGATCTCAAGCAATATTAATTTGGTATGTCGTTAGAAACGTAGCTTAATATATATATTGTTGTTATTGAAAAAGGTGAACGAAGTAATCTTTCTGATTTAAGTAGAATATAAATTAGTGACTCCTCAACAATTTTACTCTTTATAGTTAAGGTTAAATATAAATACAGATAAAACCACAAGTGTATTTCATCGAAAAAACAAAACAGTTCGTCTTGAAGATGTTTTTTGAAATTAATTAAAGCTTACAATCCTCACGTTTCCAGTGTTTCCGGAAAAACTATAAAATCATTTCAAAAAACGCCTATAAAAAGTTAGGATATTAAAGAAGAAAGGTAGTATATTTGCACCCGCAAAACGAATAAGTTTATAACGAATTTGGAGTAGTGAAAAGTTCATTGATTACTGTGTTTTAGATTGTTTTTAGAAGCTAAAAAAACTTTAAAAAATATTCAAAAAAAGCATTGCGAGGAAATAAAAAGGTTGTAGGTTTGCATCCGCTTAGCG
>Ga0105354_1001187_pt1 | contig 16075 bp, 10 predicted proteins | sample GOMGulsemesocosm_FD_83658 | JGI IMG/M metagenome (GOLD analysis project Ga0105354, IMG submission 83658) | Methane-oxidizing microbial communities from mesocosms in the Gulf of Mexico - GOM9B Gulf of Mexico | ecosystem: Environmental > Aquatic > Marine > Cold seeps | place: USA: Gulf of America...
CAATAAACGCTTAATCACTCAATAGATCTATTTTTATTTTGAAATCGTATTATTTATACGTGTGATTTGTATTATTTGGAGCGCAACGATGTTTGCTATTCATGGCTTTAGAGCCAAAAGAACGACCCCCTTACTGCTTAGTCTTACCTTCGCAATAACCTTTATGATGCTGCCTTATCAAGGTGTGCATGCGGCAACCTTAGGTTTTAAGCAAAGTGTTAAAACCGCCATATCTCAAGATATTTGGCACCGCAAAAACAACGCTCAAGTCGATGTTTCTCTTGCCCAAGGCATGATTGATTCTGCCATGCCCAATCCAACGTTAGGCCTTGGTATTAACAATCTGGCTAGTGATACGTTACGTTTTAACCAAGAGCGCATGACGCAATTTAAACTCAGTTTGTCGCAGCAATTCTTACGAGGCAACAGCGCGAAATTATCATTAAAGATGCAGCAACAACACCGTCAAATGTTTCCTGTTATGGCTCAAGAACGCCGTGCTCAGGTTTCTTTAAAAGTGGCTAAATTATGGCTTGATGCATATGCCAATTACACGCGAAAGGCGATGGTTGAACAAGAAATAAAACTGTTAAAACAGTTAATTTCAACGGCTCAGCGCCGTTATGAGGTAGGGCATAAAAGTACCTCACAAAGTGATGTCATTATCGCGCAAGTTGAATTAGCTGCCATGGAAGATCGCATCAATCAGTTGCAACTGAGCGCGAATGTTTCTCAGCAAAGGCTCAGACAGTGGCTGCCGCCACAGCTTGTAGATTTGCCGTTAGATGAGAGTTTCAAGCCTGTAGCGTTGGCGCTTAAAACAATGCCACAAAGTGATCAACAATGGAGCGAACAATTATATAAACACCCCACGTTGTTTACCTTTATTAAGATGCATAAAGCATTACTAACAGGTGTCGATATTGCGGCTCAAAGCCGAAAAATCCAATGGGGAGTTAATGCGAGTTACGGCCATCGAAATGACGAACCCAGTGGTGCGTCGCGCGCCGATTTATTGTCGGTTGGTGTGACCATGCAACTGCCTTTTTTTAATGATGAAAGCAACGATAGCAAGGTCGTTATCGCGAAGAAAAAACTCACCATGCATCAAACTGAGCGTCTGTTGCAGCTTAAATCTATGATTGCAATGGCACGTAGCGAGCAAGAAAACCTTCATCAACTTAATAACCGTTTAGCCTTATATAACAAAAAATTGTTACCTCAAACAGCGAGCTTCGTACAAGCAGCATCAGCGGCTTATCGCAATGATAAAGGGGATTTCTCATCAATTATGCGGGCGAGTTTGGCGAAATTAAATCGTGAGGTGGAAGCCTTTGATATAACAATGAAACAACAAGTTAGCGTATTAACACTTAATTACCTGCTTACTCAAACCATTGAGAGCAATAGTGGAGCAGTTCATGAATAAAAAATCACTTATCGCTATTACCTTATTTTGTGGCGTTATCATCGGTGCTTTAAGCATGTTTTGGTTTAGTCAGGAGCACACACTTAAAGACACGACAGGGGCGAGTAATGAGGCTAAGCCGCTTTATTGGGTAGCACCTATGGATGCTAACTTTAGACGGGATAAAGCAGGATTATCGCCAATGGGCATGGCGTTAGTGCCTGTTTATGAATCATCTGGGGAAAGCGATGCCGGGGTTGTTGTTATATCACCGACTATTGTGAACAATCTTGGTGTGCGCACGGCCGCCGTGACATTTGACGCACTCAAACAAATTGTTCGCACAACGGGCGCAGTTGGTTTTGATGATGAGAAACGTGTCGATATACACCCGAGGGTTGAGGGGTGGATTGAGAAACTTCACGTTAAATCAATGGGTGACTCGGTTCAAAAAGGCCAACCGTTATACGATATTTACTCGCCAGAATTGGTAAACGCCCAAGAAGAATTAGTATTGGCTGTTGAGCAAGCTAACAGGCACTTAATAAGCGCTGCGAGTCGTCGTTTAGATGCGCTGTTAGTGCCAAAACAAACAATAAAGGTGATTAAGGAAACACGCAAGGTTAGCAACAGTTTAACTATTTATTCGCCTATATCGGGCATTATCGATGCAATTTATGTGCGTGAGGGTGGTTTTATTAAACCGGCTACTCAGCTCATGAGCATTAGTGCGCTGGAGCAAGTTTGGGTCACTGTTGATATTTTTGAGTCACAAGCAAAGCAAATCAATGTGGGTGATATGGCAATGATGACAACAGCGGCGTTTGGCGACAAAGAGTGGCACGCAGTCGTTGATAAAATCTATCCAATGCTTAATCAATCAACGCGAACACTGCAAGTTAGGCTGCGCATTGATAATAGTGACTATGCGTTAAAACCCAATATGTACGCTAATGTCAGTGTTCACTCTATGTCAGCTGAGAAGGCGATGTTAGTGCCCAATGAGGCGGTCATTAGAACGGGTCTGAATAATCGAGTAGTTATGGCATTAGGCAATGGAAAATTTAAATCGATAGCCGTTGAAATTGGGCGCAGTAATGACAAATTAACTCAAGTATTGTCGGGTCTTCAAAGCGGCGATGAAGTCGTTGTGTCGGCGCAGTTCTTAATTGATTCAGAGTCGAATATAGCGTCTGATTTAATGCGCTATAACGAGGGGGATTCGTCAACAAGCAGTGCAATGAATAATGAAGACACCATCGATGATAGCAGTGCTGAAAAAGTGTGGGTCAAAGGCACCGTTGAGCGTGTGATGATTGGGCATGACATGCTCAATATAACCCATGAAGCAATTGCGGCGTGGAATTGGCCTGAAATGAAAATGAATTTTTATCTCGATGAATCTCTAAACGTTGAAGACTTTAAACAGGGGCAAGTGCTTGAGTTTGAAATTATGGTTGATGGTGACGGTGATAACATCATTACTAACGTTAAAGGCCTGATTAATAGCGAAGCTAAAGGCTCTAAAAGTTCAGAAGTTCATAACCATGAAATGATGGAGCATAACCATGATTGAGTCGGTAATTAAATGGTCCATTGGCAACCGAATAATGGTGTTGTTAGCCAGTTTATTGCTGGTGGGCGCTGGACTTTACAGCATTAAAAATACGCCAGTTGATGCGATTCCTGACTTGTCTGATGTTCAGGTTATTATCAAAACAAGTTATGCGGGACAAGCGCCCCAAGTGGTGGAAGATCAAGTCACTTACCCACTAACTACCGCGATGTTGTCGGTGCCGGGCGCGCAAACAGTCCGCGGATTTTCATTTTTTGGTGATTCATATGTTTATGTGATTTTCAATGAAGATACCGACCTTTATTGGGCACGTTCACGTGTTTTGGAGTATTTAAGTCAGGTAACTCCAAATTTACCGCAGTCAGCAAAACCTCAATTAGGCCCTGATGCCACAGGTGTTGGTTGGGTTTATTTATATGCGTTAGTAGACCGTACAGGTCAACATGATTTAAGCGAGTTACGCAGCATTCAAGATTTTTTCTTGAAATATGAACTGCAAACCGTAGATGGCGTATCAGAAGTAGCTGCGCTTGGCGGCATGATCAAACAATATCAAGTTCAGGTTGATCCTAACAAGTTGCGCGCTTACAACATTCCATTGTCATTGATTAGCACTGCCATTAAAAAAGGTAATCAGGAAGTGGGGGCGTCTGTTATTGAGATGGCTGAAGCGGAATATATGATCCGCGCAACGGGTTATCTAAAAAGCGAAGCGGACATTGGCAATATACCGCTGGGCATGAATAACCAAGGCAGTCCGTTACTATTAAAGCATGTGGCTAATGTGGTGAGTGGTCCCCAAATGCGCCGCGGCATCGCTGAGTTAAATGGCGAAGGCGAAACTGTTGGCGGCGTTGTGGTGATGCGTTTTGGTGAAAATGCTCAAAAAACCATTGATGGTGTAAAAGCTAAATTAACGCAGCTTAAAAAAGGATTACCTGCAGGCGTTGAGGTTGTGCCTGTGTATGATCGCAGTGCGTTAATAGAGCGCGCTGTTGAAAATTTATGGTTTAAGTTGCTCGAAGAGTTCGGCGTTGTTGCGTTAGTCTGCATGGTGTTTTTGTTTCATGTTCGCTCATCCATGGTTGCTATTGTTAGTTTGCCTGTAGGAATTCTTACGGCGTTTACGGTAATGCACTGGCAAGGACTCAATGCCAATATCATGTCACTTGGCGGCATTGCGATAGCCATTGGTGCGATGATCGATGGTGCGATCGTTATGATCGAAAATATGCACAAACATATGGAAAAAACACCACTAACGGATGAGAACCGCTGGCAAGTTGTTATGAAGTCGGCGTCAGAAGTTGGCCCCGCTTTATTCTTCAGTCTGCTCATTATTACAGTGAGCTTTTTACCTGTATTTACTTTAGAAGCGCAAGAAGGGCGAATGTTTTCGCCGTTAGCCTTTACCAAAACCTACGCCATGGCCGCATCAGCGGCGCTAGCGGTGACCTTAGTGCCTGTATTAATGGGCTACTTTATTCGCGGCAAGGTGATTAGTGAGCATAAAAACCCACTAAATAGATGGTTAACTAAGGGTTACTTGCCGCTGTTACGAGGTGTGCTTAACTTTCCTAAAACAACGCTATTAATAGCCTTGGTAATTTTCTTTATTGGCTTATGGCCAATTAATAAGATGGGCAGTGAGTTCATGCCGCCGCTGGATGAAGGCGATATTATGTATATGCCAACCACATATCCCGGAATTTCGGTGGGTAAAGCGCGCGAGTTACTGCAACAGACCGACAAGCTGATCATGACTATGCCTGAAGTTAAATCAATTTTAGGCAAGATAGGCCGCGCTGACACCGCAACCGATTCGGCGCCGCTCACCATGATTGAATCATTTATTCAGCTCAAACCACAATCACAATGGCGTGAGGGAATGACCAGTGAAAAAATTAGAAAAGAGCTCGATAAACTAGTTAAGCTTCCTGGCGTAACTAACGCGTGGGTTATGCCCATTAAAACGCGCATCGACATGTTGGCTACTGGTATTAAAACCCCGGTGGGCATCAAAATAGCCGGACCTAAACTGTCGGTTATTGAGGGTATTGGTCAGCAACTTGAGACGATTTTAAAAGATGTGTCTGGCACGGCGTCGGTTTATTCGGAGCGAGTCGCTGGTGGCCGTTATTTAAATGTTGATATTGATCGGGTCAAAGCGGCACGTTATGGACTAAACATCGATGAGGTTCAACAGGTTATCGCCACAGCTGTCGGCGGTGTAAATGTAACTAAAACCGTTGAAGGGTTAGAGCGTTATCCTGTGAATGTGCGCTATCAGCAAGACTTTAGAAACTCAGTTGAGCAAATACGTTTATTACCAATCATCACCAAAAACGGTCAACACATCACGCTTGGTGATGTAAGTGACATTGGTATTGAAGATGGGCCGCCGGGTATAAAAAGTGAAAATGCGCGTCTAAACGGCTGGGTTTATGTGGATATAGAGAATATTGATGTGGGCCGTTATGTCGATAATGCAAAAAGCATTGTTTCAAATCAGCTTGTTTTACCTGCCGGTTATTCCATCCGTTGGTCAGGGCAATATCAATATATGGAGCGTGCTAAAGCCAAGCTAACTTATGTGGTGCCATTAACCTTGGGGCTGATTGTGTTATTGCTGTTTATGAACTTTAAAAATGTTGCCATGGTTGCGATGATCATGTGCACATTGCCATTGAGTTTAGTGGGCAGTGTGTGGCTGATGTATCTACAAGGCTTTAATTTCTCTGTCGCTGTTGGCGTTGGCTTTATTGCCTTGGCAGGTGTTGCCGTTGAAATAGGGGTGATTATGTTGGTGTATTTAAATCAAGCATATGATGAGCTTGTTAAGCAGTATAAATCACCAACCTTAGCGCAGTTACAACAAGCGATTGTGAAAGGCGCAGGCTTGCGCATTCGCCCAGTTATGATGACAGCACTTTGTATTATTCTAGGATTGTTACCAGTGCTTTATGGCACAGGCACAGGCTCAGAAGTGATGAGCCGTATAGCCGCCCCTATGGTTGGCGGCATGGTCAGCGCCGTTATTTTAACGCTGTTTGTATTACCAACGGTGTATTTTATGTGGCGTAGGCGTACTGCTATTGCATAAACTTCCTTTGGGAATTGGTTCGAATTTTAAGTCAGCTTAAAGCAGTAACTCTTTGACTTTAGGCTGACTCAGAAATTCATGGGGGCTGGCGCTGGCACCATAAGCGCCGGATTGCTGTACGGCGAACAGATCGCCTATGTTGGCTTTGGGTAAGGTGATTTTCGTGCCTAAAATATCAAGTGGTGTACACAACGGACCCACAACATCGACGGTTTCAGTGGTGTCGCCATTGAGGTTTGTTGCAATCAATACGGGGTAATTTTTTCGGATAACCTGACCGAAATTTCCTGAGTTAGCCAAGTGATGATGCATGCCGCCGTCGGTGACTAAATAGGTTTTGCCGCGAGATTGTTTTTTATCGACGATTGTTGATAAATAAGTGCCACTTTCCCCCACTAAATATCTACCCAGTTCGATATGTATTTCAGGTGCGTTTAATACGTCATGGTATTGCTTCATTAATGCGGCTAAATTTTCCATGATGGGCGTTAAATCAAGGGGTGTTTCATGGCTAAAATAAGGAATGCCAAAACCTCCTCCGATGTTAATCTGACTGGCTATAACACCACCTTTGTCTAGAATACGCTGCGCTAATTCAAAGGTATTATTGTGTGCTTGGATGATTGCTTGCGGGTTTAAATTTTGTGAGCCAGTGAATATATGAAGGCCTTTAAAATTGACTAGCTCAGTGTTGAGATTTGCTAAAATATTTGGCGCAAGCTCAGCGTCGATACCAAAGGGCTTTGAGCCGCCAGACATCTGCATGCCAGAGTGCTTTAATTCAAAATCAGGGTTTATGCGCAGCGATATGTTTGCTTTACATCCATGATGCAGGGTGATGCCATAAATTCGTTTTAATTCAGTCATCGATTCAATGTTGATAATAGCGCCACTGTGAATGGCAGCCGTTAAATCATCGATGGACTTTCCGGGACCGGCGATACTAATCTTATGGCTTGGCATGCCACTAGACAAAGCGAGTAGTAATTCGCGGTGCGATGCGACATCAAAACCATCTACCCAGTTGGCCATTTGCGCAACTAAGGGCGCAAAGGGATTCGCTTTGATTGCATAATGTAAGTGAATACCATCAGGCAGCATCGTTTTCAATTGCTTCGCTTTCGCTTTAATAATCTGACTATCATAAACATAACAAGGTGTGCCGCCTGCTATAGCAGCTATGCTGCGCGCTGTTTTGTTGGCGATCATAAGCTGATTATTCGCCGGTGACTCTACTTTTTTAAGTGCGTGGATTGTCATGATTATTCCTTATCAATATTTTCTAAATAGATGTTTTTATACTTCGTTTGCCAATAGCCACGGTCAAATTTTCCGTTTGAATTACGGGGTAAGTTATTGGTTAATACCACTTGCGCCGGCAGTATATAATTAGGCAGTAACTCGCGACTTTGTCGTGATATATCTAACGTAGAGGTGGAGTCATCTTGGGGGATAACAATGGCAATAAGTGCCTGTCCTAATGTAGGGTGAGGCACACCAATAATGACCACTTCTTTTATCTCTTCAATGTGAAATAAGGTGTCTTCCACTTCTTGCGGACTAACGCGGTAGCCGGATGTTTTTATCATGTCGTCTTTACGCCCAACGAAATATAAATAACCGTCTTCATCTTTTTTAACCATATCACCTGACCATACGGCGAGTTCGGTGAGAGGCTGCTCATTTAATTGATGCGGCGCGATTTTAAACCGCTGCTGGGTCTTTTCATGGTCATTCCAATAACCCTGACTAACCAAGGGGCCGCAATGTACCAGTTCGCCATGTTCATGGGGGGCACATTCGGCGCCATCTTCATTGATCACCATAATTCTTGCATTGGGTATAGCATGTCCAAATGAGGTTGGGCGCTTATCAATTTCTTCAGGGGGGAGGTAACACGAACGAAAAGCTTCAGTTAAACCGTACATCAAATACGGTTTAGCGTTTGGCATAACTTGTCTTAACGTATTAAGCGTGGTGGTGGGCATGCTGCCGCCCGTGTTGCAAAAGTAACGGATTTGATGACCTACCTTGTCTGGCCATTTACAGTTAGCTAGGGTGATCCATAAAGGAGGCACAAGCGCCAGGGTGGTGATTTCTTGTTGTAAAATCACTTTAAACAGCTCTTGGGTGAAAACATATTCAGTGAGATAGCAACTGGCACCAACGCTAAAGGCCACTGTGAGCTGGCTAAATCCATAATCGAAACTAAAGGGCAATACCGCTAACATCTTGTCGGATGAAACACAGGGTAGATAAGTACTGACACTCTGTGCTCCGGTAATTAAGTTGTTATGACTGAGAACCACACCTTTGGGGTGCCCCGTACTACCGGATGTATAAAAGATGGCGGCGATGTCGGTGTCGAGCAATTGAGGCAATTTTTGAGGCTGATTTAAAGGCTGCGTTATAAAGTCACGCCATGACCATAGCGTTACCTCGGCTAACTCTTTCGAATGGCCGTCAATTAAAATGACGTGATCGAGTGTGGCTATTTCTGCTGGCGTAAAGCTAGAAAACCTTGCTTGGTTAGTGATTAATATCTTGGCATCACAGTCATGCAAAATATGTGAGACTTGGCGTGATTTTAATATGGGATTAACGGGAACAAAGATGCCACCACATAAGCTAATTGAAAAATAGCTTAATACGGATTCAATTGTCTTTGGCAAATAGACCGCTATACGCTGTCCTTGAACCACGTTTAATGCACTAAAACAGTGACTAATTTGCAGGCATGAAGTGGCAAGTTCTTGATAGGTTAACCAAGTGTTTTTACAGCCTACAGCATTCGCACTAGGGAACTTTTTAGCCCCTTGAAGTAATAAGTTGTGTAATAAATTGAGCATAATTATCCTAGCTTTTTGTCAAGTAAGGGAGCGGTTAATGAATGGCTATTTTGCAGCGGTTTATTGGTATTTGAACTGTTGGCATAGAGGGCATAATACTGCCCCTTTTTATTCATTAACGTTTGATGATTACCTTGTTCAACAAGTTCGCCTTTATTCATCACTAAAATAGAATCAGCATGCTTAATAGTGGATAACCGATGAGCAATAATGAGCAGCGTTTTATGCTCAGCGAGACGGCACAGTGATTGATGAATGAGTTGTTCCGATTTGTTATCTAATGCAGATGTTGCCTCGTCTAAAATAATAATAGGAGCATCACGCAATATGGCTCTGGCAATGGCTATGCGTTGTCGTTGACCGCCAGATAAGCGCTTGCCGTTTTCACCAATCATCGTATTTAAACCATGTTCTAAACCATTGGCAATGCTCATGACATTAGCGGCTATGGCTGCTTGTTCAATGTCTTGGGTGCTCACCGTTTTGTTGCAGCCAAACGCAATGTTATTCGCTAGGGTATCGTCAATAAGAATGATGTTCTGAGACACCAATGAAAATTGGGAGCGCAAGGAGCTTAATGTGTATTGCTCAATAGGCACATCATCAATAAATATAGTATTGTTGGGCGCTTGATAGAACCGCATTAATAAATTAGTGAGTGACGTTTTTCCGCTGCCAGACTCTCCGATCAGCGCAAAGGTTTTTGCTGGTGGGATCAGTGCGCTAAATTGGTTTACCGCTGGGCATTGGTTGGTTGTTTGATCATAACAATAAGTGAGGTTGCTAATACGAATGGTATGCGCATTGCCCGATAAAATGAGGCGGCCATTATCAATTTCATTTTCTTGGTCGAGCAACTCAAACAAACTACTTGCGGCGGCAATGCCTTTTTGCAATTGTTGATTAACATTTGATAGTTGTTTAAGGGGGCGAAGTAGCGAGCCCATAGCAAACAAAATCATCATAAATGTGCCCGGTGTTAGCGTCGTTAATACTTGTTCAACGCTCGCCAATAATAGGATGGTCGCGATAGCACTCGCAGCAATCAATTGAATGACTGGATTGCTAATGGCGGCCGTGGTCGCTAATTTCATTGCCTGCTGGCGATTGTTGTTGTTGACCAATTGAAATTGTTCGGCCATTTGACGTGCATTATTAAATGCCAAGACTTCTTGATGACTTAGAATCGATTGTTCTGTTTGTTTTGTGATTTCTCCCATTGAATCTTGCAGTGCCGTACTGATATTTTTAAAGCGTTGTGACACCACGCTGATGATATAGGCAATGGCCGGGCCAATGATGAGAAAGATAAGTGATAATTGCCAGCTGGTATAAATCATCATCGCCAATAAAACAATGACAATAAGAGATTCTCGAAGCGTCACTACTAGTGCGTTTGATGTGGCATTTGACAGCTGCTCAGCATCGTAACTCAACTTTGAAATAAGACTCCCCGTGCTTTGTTTATCAAAAAAGCTCATGGGTAGTGTTTGCAATTTCTCAAAAGTCTGTTGACGAACTTGATGAGTGATTTTGGTGCTTGTGTAAGCGATAGCGACATTTGATATAAAACTGCCTATGCCTCGTAAAATGAAGATGAGCATAATCAGCAAGGCACCAACTCTTAGAGTGCTGCCATTTGAATCATTAAGCCCTTGATCAATTAAAGGCTTGATGAAATAAATCATGCCGGCGTCCACTAAGCTAAAAAGGAAAATACCTAACATTGCGATGAGTAATAGCTTTTTATGAGGCTTAAAATAGGCCGTAAAGCGGGCCCAAGGTATTTGATTATGTTGCTTTAAATGCGCCATGATTATTTTTTCCAACGATTGTAAGACCAATACCATTGGCTTGGATGTTTGGTAATAATGGCTTCAAATTTTTGATAAATTGTTTGCATCGCGCTTTCGATAGCTTGCGGGGTATTTTCAACATGAGTATCAACAACGGTTTCAAAAAACACGGTATAGCGACCACTGTCATTTAACACGGGGTAACACAACAACAAGGGCACTTTGTTATAAGCAGAAAGCATGGCTGTGCCACTAGGTGCTTTTGTTTGTTGATTGAAAAAGCAAACATCGACATCGGTTGCATAATGGTCGGCATGTAAACAAATCGCTTCGTTTTTACGTGATGCTTGCAGCAAGCTAAAAAACGCATTCGGTTGGTTTTTATTGATGACCTTGATATTGGCATCGGCATAAATATTGGCAGCTGATTTAATAAACGTCGGAATTTTAGATAACGTTGTTGCTGAGCCAATTAATTTTTGTATTGAAAATGGTGCCAGCTCATAACAGCTCATATGCATGGTGGCGACGCTGACTCCTTTTTCGTTATTAAGCAGCATCAATGTATCTTCGTCACATTCGATATCCATTTCTATTTCATCGAGCCAAAAGCATTCTAAAACACCAAATACGATTGTTGTGTAAGAAGCGACAACGAGTTCATACACTTGAGTTTGATTAAGCTTCACCATGGCGTTAGTGACATTAGCAATGGCTCGTAAACGCGTTCTTTTAGACAGTTTTAAAATAATGGGCGCAATAAACGAGGCAAACTTAAAGCGTGCTGAACGTGAAAAATACCTTAAAATTCTAATAATCAGTTTAATTAAAAAATTAGCCAATTGATGTTTCATTTTATTATGCCGTTGCTTTTAATGGGTGAGCAGCAAGTTCGATGCAGGTCATTAAGGCCCCAAAGGTTTCAAAGTTTTCGACGTTCAGCTCAATGCTATTGATGTCGATATACAGCCGTGATTCAACTTCCATTAACAGTGTCATAATGCCCATTGAATCGAGTTCAGCGTAGTGACCCAACAATGGTGTTTGAGCGGTGAAATGTGTTGTACTTTGATTAAGTACGAGTTGAAGCATGTCTTTTAAAGCGGTTGATGTAGTCATAATAATCTCAAGTAATTTTAGAATGAGATAATTTTAATGAGTAATCACTCTAAAATATGTTTGAGATTTGTTGATAAATGTAGGCTGTTTTTACAGCTCGTTACATACTTTTACAATTGGCCGTTTACAATGTTTCTTGTAACAGGTTGGTTAGTCTTTTAGCCGCCATCACCATGCGCTGATTAATGACCGGTGCATACTGAACTTGATAATTTGGCGGTAAGGTTACTTTATTGCGCTTGTAGCTCTTACAAACACCTTGGCTTTTTTGGCAATACTTAAAGGTGCTACTAGTCGCTATTTGATAGGACTCATTCGCCCATTGCCAAACAATGGCCGGCTGCCACCTTGTTACTTTTTGTGCATTGTATTGTGCATCGAGAAAGGGGATCCATTGATCAAATGATTTGTTCTGCTTAGCAAGTACGCAATCGTCCCAGTACCAATGAAGACTGGTGCAGCGAGTATTACTTTGAGTCGATATCTGTACTTTGTTACCGCCAAAATCATTGGCATAACTGACATGCAATGGCTGGTGAATATCCCCGACAAAGTGTCCTAAAAACATCAATGCCTGCAGTCTTTCCCAAGGCTGATTTTGCATGAACAGTTTTTGTTGGTTACTGATAATTGCTTGGCCAACACAGTTTTCTTTGCAAGTCGCGTTAGCTATTTCTAACGTGTCACGAGGTACATTAAGGTAATGGGATGAGGCGTGTTTTTTGTAACGATCTAATTTCTTTATCGCATCGGCCCAGACACAGGCTTTAGCAAAATTAATTGCGGCACCTTGTTTCGAATTAGTGTATTCATTAAGTAAATTTTGATGAGCTGGTGGCATGCTTTTTAATAAATTATCTATCTTGGATTGCTCTGTAACAGAGAGATGCTCAAAACTGAGCTGGCAAACGACTTGATGACCAAGTTGACCCAATGAAAAACTTTTAAAAGCGCATAACAACAATAAAATAGTGACAAATATATTCGTTATTACGCGTAATGGTTTTAGGCTCAATTGCTTAAGATACATGTCAATGTCTTGATATTATTGTTGATGTTAACGGCAATGTAATTGAATAAGGAGCAAAGCTCAATAAGCTTTATCGCATGGAACAATATGACAATATAATTAAGACGTTTAGACGTCTATTTAATAGTTGACCTTAGGGGGTTTAATCATTAAAGTGCACGCATAAAACGAGGTGCCTAAAATTAGCGAATAATGAAGACTGCTAAGGTTTAGGTTAAACGGGAAGATAGGTTAAATTCCTACGCTGCCCCCGCAACGGTAAATGGTCTATTTTAATGCCATGAGCCCGATACCGGCCTTAGTGTGATTTGTCTTTTGCGTGTGTGAGCAAAGACATCGATTATTGCGGAGGGCAATAAGAGATTTAATCAGTAACCACGTGAGCTGCTTTCACCTGTTTTACTCGTTTCATCTTTTAGTCCCTTCAATTACTTATTGTTGAGGGTGCTATGCGCGTCTATTCTCTAATTTTTATCTCTTTGTTTACGCTTCATTTTTCTGGAATTACTCAGGCTGCTGACGATGATAAGTCGAGCGTAGAACGTATTGAAATTACGGGTGAACATCCAACAAAAAGTGCTAACTATACGGTTATTCCACGTAGCGAGTTTATTAATACAGCACAAACCTTGAGCGATCTGCTTAATCAAATCAATGGCATTCAAATTAGACAAATTAGCGGTATAGGCAACCCTGTTGCCGTGTCTATTCGTGGTTCGTCGAGCAAACAAGTTCAGCTTTATATTGACGGGCAATTGATTAACGATAGTCAGTTTGGTGGCTTCGACTTAAATACCATTCCTGTTGAGCATATCCAATCTATTGAGTTAAGTAAGGATCAAGCCATTGGCACTGGCGCGACGCCAATTGGCGGCGTCATTCGTATTAATACTTATAACGGTGAGAAAGAGACTTTACGGTTAAGTGCCGGACTAGGTTCGTTAAGCATGAGAGAGCTTAATGGTACTAAAAATATCATAGTGAAAAATGGCAACGTATCTTTGACCGCTAGTCATTTAAAGAGTGACAATGATTATGACTTTTTAGTAAAGCAGCCTATAAATAATCCTGGGCAATCGCAAACTCAAGGTCTTAGAAATAACGAATTTGAGAAAAGTACCTTTTCTATTAACAGCCAATTACGCTTTAGCAATCATCAAGTAAGGCTTAATGGTCAATTTACTAAGCAAGATAAAGGGCTGCCACTTTATCAAAATAATGCGCCAAGCAATAAGTCGTCACTTAGTGCTGAGATAGGGCGTTTAGGCATCAATTATTTATATCTGCCAGAGGCAGCATGGCTTGAACAAATAGAAGTAGAATCCTATCTTGATGCCAAGAAAGAACGTTATATCGATTCAATAGATGGTATTAATGTCGCGCTTGGACGCTATAAAACAGATAAAACCAACGTATCTATTAAACCTACGATCTTGATTGATAACATCACTATCACCCCTTTTATTGACCTCAACCAGCAAGAGTTTATTGCTTACAGTGCATATAATGGCAAACCAACATCATGTAACGGTTTTAGTGCCTGTGATGTTAAGGCGACAAGTACTCAATGGGTATGGGGTACTAGAGTCGATTGGGGAGAGAGTAGTGCGCCGTTTACTTCGCATCTACTGATAAGTCAGTTAATTGAAAACAGTGACAACATTGCAGTTAACCAAACTAATAGTGAAAAAATTACCAATGATAATGACTTTATAAGTGGTGAAATAGGTGTGAGTTATGATTGGTCACTGTTTACGTTTTCCGGTGCATTTAGTCATGGTGTAAGAATGCCTACCCTGTTTGAACTCTATGGCGACCGCGGTTTATTTAAGGGCAACGGTCATTTAAAACCTGAACAATCGAATGCTATTTCCTTGTCAGTTGATTATACGCAAGCTACATGGTCACTTAATTCGTCGATTTATCATAAGCAAGTTGAAGATGCGATAGTCGCAACATTTAACTCATCGGGTATAGGCAGTTATGGCAATATTAGTGACGCCAATATCACTGGTTGGGAACTGCAAGCTGATTATCAACTAGCACAAGACATTACATTTTATGGACAGGTTAATCTTGTGGATAGTGTTAATAAGTCTATTTTTAGTGCCTTTAATAACAAGAAAGTCCCAAACATTTTTCATCAAGAATTCAGCGCTAAACTCAGTTATGACATTAACGCGCAGTGGTCTTTTAATATCAACAGCCAATACAGTAAAGGCCTTTATTTCAACTTGCCCAATACAGTGGAACAACACTCACGGGGCAACGGTAACCCAAGCGATCGCTGGTTAACCAATCTTCAAGCAAATTGGAAGCACAACGCTTACTCAGTGAGCATTAGTGTGAACAATGTGTTTTGTGATAAATATCAAGACTTGGCGAATAGACCCGCTCAAGGCAGTAACTTTTTAATTAAATTTTCATTTGAGGAATAACAACTATGAATAACGCGAATTTTTCGCCATTTAGCCGCGTAAAACGCACGGCATTGTCTATTGGTTTATTAACCACGGCTACATTGTTAGCGGGCTGTGATTTAAAATCTGATGATAGCCCTATCGTTGAGGCAACGCCGCGTAACGCTGTTGTTCAAACCATAGCCCCTGATTATTCAAGCTCAGAAGTAGCTTATGTTGATTTTAATACGCAAACAGTGACAGGCGATTATTACGTTAAAGATAAATCAGATTACACGCTAACAAGTTACGGTACAGACGTTTATCATATTGGCCGCCGCTTTATCGATACTGTGACCAAATACAACAGTGCACAGCCAGACGCCGAAGTATTTAGCTTTACGACGCAAGACGATGGCGACGCATCATCACGCAATCCTTATACGTTAGTATTTGCTAATGCGAACAAGGCTTACTTGATTCGTTATGCTTCATCAAAAGTATGGGTTGTTAATCCAAATGCGGCTGATCAAAGTGAGTTTAAAATTGGTGAGTTAGATTTATCGGCTTACGTGCCAGCAGATAATGCTAATGGCACACCTTCACCATCTGCCGGTGTTGTTGTTGATGGCAAGTTATACATCACTATGCAGCGTTTGTCAGATAGCTTTACAACCAACCCTGCCTATGTAGCGGTTTATGACGTAGCGACAGATGTTGAAGTTGAAACTGACCACAACAGTGATGACAATGTTAAGGGTATTTTATTAACGGGCCGTAACCCGTTAGAACATA